>Ga0228642_1000128_pt1 | contig 32780 bp, 54 predicted proteins | sample 53DmetaG_FD_190071 | JGI IMG/M metagenome (GOLD analysis project Ga0228642, IMG submission 190071) | Seawater microbial communities from Monterey Bay, California, United States - 53D | ecosystem: Environmental > Aquatic > Marine > Coastal | place: USA: California | collected 2016-09-29
TTAATCTTGATTGTCCGTTTGATACTTCTTCTATTAGTCCTTGTGAGTTTATTCTTGTTGCTTTACCACTTCTACTAAAGTCAAAATCTCCTACACCACTTGAAGGTAGTACAGAAAACAACTTGCTTCCTTGTGCAGCTGGTATTAATGCTAATTTTGGTTTTGCCATTTGATTTAGTTTTGTATATCTTGTATTCCTATTGTATGAATTGAATCTGCTAAACACTTAACTGCTTCAACTTCTTGTCTGTCATTCATATTAAACTGACCTTGTATCATTTCAGTAGACGTTCCTATTGAAGACGCAGTTTGTATAGTGTTACCCCACCAAGTACTATCGTATATTTCGTTTGCCATAATTATCTGTCTTTATTAATTAAGTACCATCTTTGTAATGTATAACCTATTGAAATACTCAAAAGTATTATTTTTAGTATAGCATCTATATTTGTAAAACTCAACATTAAACTACTCCCATTAATTGCATATAATTTTATATCTGCTAAATTCATTTTTTAGTCTTTTTTAATTTTTTAAGAAACTTTGATAAAAGCTCTATATTTTTGTTTTTTGGTTTGCTCTTTCTTATCATAACACCCAGCCACTAAAATTAGCATCTCTATCAGGGTACATATCGTCTTCTGAATTAGTATTGTATTCAGGATATTTGTTCTGATTGTAAACCATAAAATCAATAAATCGTCTAGTGTAAAACTCTGCAAAGCTGCGATGTCTGTCTATAAGATAATCTACCTCTTCTTTAGTCGCAGTCTCACTATTCTCAGAACTATGTTTAAACACGCCTCCGTTAGCTATCTGATACGATGCGAATGGTATGTAATCTACCATAGCGAAATGAATCAACATAGGCTTAATGTACTCATCAACTAAGATCGTATAATCAGGATTGTCTGTGGAATTAAGAGTCCCAGCTATAATCAAGTCTGAAATCTTATTATACAAGTCGCTACCTAGGTAATTCTGTATGTGAATATCTTGAGCTAAACTGATAAATTGTATAAACTTATTTATGTCTACGTTTCCGTCTACAATAGTATTTCTTACCAGGTCTTTATTTGTAATAAATATTGCTTTAGCCATTATCTTGCGTCTTTAGGTATGTTAGGATTATTTGGAGAAAAGCCTTTATTCTTCATATTGTTTGGTGGCGTAGGTACTTCATACTCATTAGGCACCGGCTTAAACCCTTTGCTACGTGCTTGCTTAGTTGTAATCTCAGTTTGCTTTCCGTCCTTAAGCATATACGTTCTACGATACCAGGCGTGATGGCATCTTGGTCCTCCTTTATAAAGCCAAATATCATATTTATCTTTGCCATTTTCTCCGAAGCCAGGATTAACTGCTTTCTTACTCATCATCTGTATATCTTCCTTACGATATACCTTATTGGCTGCTTCCATCTTATCGCAAAATTCTCTACTTTTACCTGGAGATTTTATAGGATGAGCATATCTATATCTTACTTTGAATAAAACACCAGCTTGACTGTCTTGTTTACTTGTTCCGTCCTCACTTGATTTAGCCTTAGGCCTTGCAACACCGGTAGAAGCTAAACTAAGCATAGCGTCTAAAGAGTCTTCTGAATCATAGTCTACTTGACGTTCATCAACCAGGTCATATCCCTCAATATCGGCATCTTCTCCTAATTTTATCAACTCCTCAGCTACGCTCTCTTGGAGTTTTACTATTTCTTGATAGCTATCATTAGAAAGGCTCATTTTAACTCCAGTTTCTTCCTCTCTTGTCTCAGAGTCTGTCACATTAGACAAGTCTTGGAACTCTAAAGGCTGCAAAGTTTTAAAATATAAGTTAAGAGTAATGTTATTAAAAGCTAATATTTTGTCAAAAGCGTCTATTAACAACTCCTGGAATGGTCTTATAACCGTGTTATCCATCAGCGTAGAAGCCGTTTGAAGCTCATCAGCGTTATTACCCAGGCCTGACTGGTCTTTTATACCTAGCAGCATTGGACTTACTACTCCGTGAGCTACCATAATCTTACGCATACTCTCATCTGAAAGGAACTGGTATTGATTATGTGCATCTGATAAAGGCACCGGCTCTATGGTTGCAGCCGTTTCTGCATTCTCATTAAAGGCCAGGATAAATCTACCAGCATTAGAACTGCCAGCAAATTTTTCTGTAATACGACTTTCAATTAAATCTCTTTCTTCTTCATTTGGAACTCCATTGTTGAAATTCAATATCATTGATGGATTAAGTCCTTGCTGAATGTTGTTTATATGGTAATTAGATACCTCTTCTTCTAACTGAGCATATTGTAATCCACCCTGATAGTCTACTGGACTGAAATAATAGAATCCAGCTACATAGGGTCTAACGTATAATATCTCGATAGGCTCTTTACTTGTTCCAAAGGCCGGTATACGCTTAGGTATTTCGTTAGGTTTAAGGCTTGACCAGTCAGATGAATAGTAAAAACCCTCTATCTCTCCGTCTTCGTTGCACTTTTCCATAGCTAAAGTTTCGATAGGCATATGCTCTACTTGAGCGATTGTCTTTCTGTCTTTAGAATATATGACTTGTATTGCACATTGTCCCATCAGCTTTAAGTCATTGACCAGCTTACGCACACAATCTTTTCTAAATATGTTCATCATAGAAGCGTACTCAGACGGCTTACGTGAGCTATCTGTTGCATCTAATCCTTTTCCATAGATCAACTGAGAAAACCCCTTTATAACTGCGTTATTGGTAGGACTTCCGGTATATCTATCAATCAGGTATTGAAAGTAACTATTCTTTTCCCCATATGTTACCCACTCCTTATTCTTTTTAACTGAAATTTCAGGACTTGTGTATGTGCTGAGGTTTACTACTCTTATTTTACTCATATCTAATCTATTACTATGTAATCGTTATCTCCAGTACTATGTGTAACGTAAACATCTTTATTTATATTATAAACTTCATTTTCATCTTGGTCTATGGATTGATTAGAACATAAAATTGCATCTCTGTAAATGACTGCATTTTCATTATCATCGTCTAAAAGCCAAAAGTCATATTGATGTCCGTCTACTAAAAAACCGGCACTAGCTTCAAACTCAACTCTTAAAAAATTTTCATCAACTAATGTTGTAACACTTGAAATTGTATCAGTAATATTTGTAAGTCTGTCTCTTAATTTAAAAGTGACATTTGTTGCATACTTACGTGGAATAATTTTTATGATTGTTGTTCCGGTCGGTAATACTTTTTTCATATCCATATAACGCTCAAATTAAGTGTTTTTGCGATAAACTGAAAAAAAATAAAATGGACTCTCTAGGCCTCATCGCCAGTGGATTTTTTACTTTCTCAATTTTTATAACACCTATATTAGAAATGGTGGTAAAATTGCTTAAAAGTAGTTTAAAATGCTTCTCCAGGCGTGCTATGTTTTTTAAAAAATGACAAAAAAAAGAGGCTAAACTCGTGGTCTAACCTCTGATTATTAACATTAAAACTAAGTAAAATCTTATGCTTACGGATTGATTTGTGTGGTTGAAACTGTAACCCCAGCTGCTGAAAGATCACTTGCTAAAAAATTAGCCGGCTTAGTTTCTTGTGCTGCTAAAGTAAGTGTATATCCACTTAAATCTCCCATTGCTGCTCCAGTAACTATTGTTCCTCCATTTACATCTGCTCCGTGGTCAAGACCCATAGTGAACAGATTTCCGTTGTTATCTTCTACTATAACGTGAGGTCTTGCAACTACTAAAAGTGCAATCTCATTGTGAGTAGCTTTGTCTAACTTCTTAAAAGTAAGATTCAGAGCTTGCTCATAGAAAGTAGTCCCATTTTCACGACTTGCCGTGATGGTTTGCTCAAAAGAGTTAGTACCCTTTAGCTCATACTTGTAAGCCGTGGGTGCTCCTCCAAAATCATCTATTGTGTCTGTATTGGTTGTATCGTAACCTACAACACCTAAGGTGCCATAGTCTATAAAGTAGACATTCTTTAGTCCACCTACGGAGTCTTTACAAGGCTCAATACGACCGGTATTTAAAGTACAACTCATATGTGTTTTTTTAAATTGAGAGGCCTGAATTAACAAGCCTCCCTATGGATTATTAAATTTATTAGATAGTGTAATATACGATATCACTAGGGATTCCATACTGGATTCCGTAAGTAAAACGCATAATTACTCTAACATTTTGACTTCCGTCAAGCTCTGCCATATCTAAAACTCTTACCTCATTTTTGTCTGATAATAAACCAGTTCCAAAGAATAAGTTAGACTTTTCAGCAGCTACCATATCATTATTAGCTAGACCAGGTGCTCTGAATATTTTGATTCCGTCAAATAATAAAGATTGACCTAAATCTTGATTTGTACCAGCATCATTTACACCGGCAGCTCCTACACCAGCAGCAGCAAATCCACCTAATGCACGTACATATTGTCCAAAAATGTGGTTAGATACGTAAAGGTGTAAATCATCTTTGTACTTAACTGAACTAGGAATGTCATCTACTAGCTTACCTAATTCTTCAATTACGTTTGCAGATGTAATAGAAGTAGCACTTGAGCCAACTTTAGGTACATTCGTGTCTGCTGCGAATAAAGTAGTAAAACCTGATATTCCGTTTGCTGCTCCAGTTCCTTTCCATACTTGGTTTTCAATGTGCTCAGACACTTTCTCTCCAACGTGTGCGATTAAGAAATTAGAAAATTCAGGAGGTAAGTTATCATAAGCTGAAAAACCCATATCAACTGCTTCCCAGTCAGATCTAAAGTCTTGCTTACATAATTGTAAATTTACGTCAAACTCACTTGGTGCAAGAATACGCTCAGATAAAGTAATTACATCGTCAGTAGTAGTAAAGTCACAAGTCGCAGCTTTAACTATTGAGCCGGTATCTAACTTCTTGATTACCTCTTTGTATTTTACATTCGGTTTGATAGTGATACCACCTTTATCTAGGGTATCTCCTGATAACAATGCTGCTGCGATATACTTTCCAGCAAATTCGCCAGCATATGTTGTTGTGATTGGTGTGTTTAAACTATTTGCCATCTTTGATTAATTAAAAAAATTATTGATTTATTTTTGTTAAAATTCTATTTAAAATTGTGTTTTTTCCATTAGCTCCAAACTGAACTAAATCTCTTTTTTGATTAGCTGCTTCAGGATTATGACGTAAAGGCTTAACTGCTGCTTTAGATAACTCTTCTTTTAACTCAGCTGCCTCTTCTTCTTTATCCTCTCCACTCTTAACATATTGAGCTTTAACTTCGTCTATCATAGCTTTGATTTCTTCTACGGCCTTACCTAACTCTTCTTTAGTAGCGTAACCCATTTCTTCTTTCTCTTTTTGCTTTTCTTCTTCTGCAAAATGAGATTCTTTAACAGTACTTTCTACCACTTTCTTTGGCTCTCTTGATTCTGCTTCTGCCTCAACTTCTTCAGTTTCTTCATCAGCTACTTTCTCTGCAACCTTTTCTACCATATCAGATATGATACCCTCTTCAGCTATTGCTAAAGTCATTCCGTCTTCCATTTGGTATTCTCCTACCGGTAGAGCAACTTTCTCGTCTTCTGTAACGATGAATACTGGCTCTTCTGACTCGAACTTCTCAGCTTCGATTATTGTGCCGTTCTCTAACTTACGTTGTTCTAGAGCTACTTGGATTCCCAATGCTTCTCTAACTTTACTTAAAACTTGGTTTGATTTTCTCATATTCTATAATTGTTTTGCTTCGTCTTCAACACCTTGCATAGCTCTTACAAAACCCATATATTCTGTTTCAAAACTATCATAAGCTTTATTAACATCACTTATAATATCATTAGCTCCAAAACCTTTAAGCTCATTTTCTACAAAATTAGCCGAGCCTTGTGCTGCTTGCATTGATGTTTGTGCAGAGTCCATAAAACTTGCTGCGATTTTTAAAATTTGTGATTTTGCTTTAGATGCTTGCTTAACTAAATCTTGCTCTTCTCCTCTAATAAAATCTACCTCAGACCTTAATTCTGCAATAGCTTCTTTAATACCTAACTCAACTTTATTAGAATCAGACTTTAATTCTAATCTAGTTTCTTTGGCCTTTTTTATCTTGCCCAGGATTGTGTTAATTTTACTCATAACTTTATATATAACGATTAATTAATTATTATTTGCGTTTAAGAACTACGATTAATGTTTCCTATTCCTTGATTTATAAAATATCCCTCACAACAATCTCTAGAGTATGTATCTTTATCTTTACACAAACATCCTCTACGACCTCCGTTAGGAATAGCATATCCTATTGTATAGTTTTTGTCATCATTCATATTACTTTCTTTTTATCGGCACGCAGTTAGGTACCTTTTTTCCATTTTTCATTTTAAAACCGATTGCCTCATAACCTTTCCAACACGCATCATCCATATCTAAGTCTAACTTACCTAGTTCTTTTAGCTTGCTTTCTGCCCAGCGTTTACCAGCCAGGCCACCCCATAGTAAATAAGAGATAGTACCACACGCTTTTGAATCGTTCTCGTCATAGTCTTCCTCAGCTCTACTCAGGTATGAGTACATACGCATAATAGTATCAGCTTCTAGGTTACCACCTTTCTCTAAAGTGGCTCCTCTTACCTTTCCAACTTGTGTTGCACACTTGTTATTTACCTTCTCGTTTAATTCTCTACCTCTTTTAGCGTTGTTCTTTACACTCTGTGGATAGTCATTAAATGATTCTAAGTTCGTTTCCTCAGACTCTTTAAAATACGTCTTTAATTTTTCTACGATAGCATCAGCTTCTTCATCTTCTATACTAGATAATGATTCCGGTAGAGGCTCTTTAGGTCTTTCGGCCTTATCTGCAAAGTACCCCTCTATTGAAAAGCCTTTTACCTTACCAGTCTTTACATAGTCATTCCATATTTCATCGTTGTTTACCTTTACTGCACCCATCCAGGTACCGACCGGTACATCCATATTATACACATTAGACTTATCATTAGCCTTGTCTTCGACTATCCAGGATTCCACCAGGGTAAGACCTTGTATTTTCATTTCGTGCTCTAAAGTACTCTGAGATTGATTGCCGGCTTGTAGGTAAAGCTCTGAAGCTTTCTTCACAGTATCACGGCTAAAATATATGTAATACTCGTCTTCTCCATTTAGTCTAAAAATTGGTTTATTAGGGATCAGTATTGGTCCCATAAGTATTTTCTTTTCTCCGTCAATCTTTTCAAACTTAACCTCGACTGATTTAGATTTAAGAGCCACAAAATTCTCTTCTATGGCTGGAGATTCTACTACCGATATAGCTTCCACTCCATCTTCTTGAAGCTCGTCAATAACTAATTCTATAATTTTCATATTTATATAACGATTTTAGTTTATAATGTTGCGTTTTCTACAATATTTCTTTCCATTGATTGAGCCGTAGTAACATCGTTAGACACTACAAACGCTTGTATAGGCTGCTGAGTTTGTCCACCAATAGCATCTGCTAATTGATTAGAGCCACTTGACCCAACAATATTGAAAGCTGGTGGTGTAGCAGCTACCGGAGATGGTGCTGACGGCACGCCTCCTCCTCCTCCTCCAGCTCCAAACTTAGATGTTGCTGCCTTTGTTTTAGACATAGCTGACCTTATACTAGCTATAATACCAACGGCCTGAGCTGCGAATATTGCAATAGGGATTAAGTTAAATGGTGGTGGAGCTGATGCTGCTGCTTTACCAGTTCCTTTAGCTATATCTGTACCACTTTCTGCTGCATTCATCGTAGCTTTACTTAAAGTAGATTTAGCATTCATAATTAACTCTTTTAGTGCAAGAGCTTGTTTTGCTACAAATAATGCTTTACCTACTCCACTTTCAGCACCGGCTGCCTGGATAACTGCATCAAGACCTTGTTGTACCAAAGCTTTTTTGGTTTCAGCTTCAAGCTTATCTAACTCTATTTTTTGATGACCAAATTCTTGCTGCTTAGTTGCTAATTCAGTTTCAGCATCAATACGAGCTTGAGTGCCTTTTTGTGTGTTATCAATATTAAATTGTAACCTTTCTAATTCTAATTCTTTCTCTAATTCAAATGCATCTCTTTTAGCTTGAACTTTAGCCAGCTCATTATTGCCTTGCTCTGCCATAAAATTAGCCTCATTAATAGCTAGCTCATTCAGGCTTTCTGCTTTAGTCTTGTCTAGGTCTATTAATTCTTTCTTTAATCCTATCTCATTAATCAGCTGCTCAGACTTAAAACCAGCAACCTTAGCGTCTATTGCTAATAGCTCAGTATTTAAGTCATAAAGCTCGTTTGTACGCTCTATTGATTCGCCCTTTAAATCAATCTCTGTTTGTATGGCGTTAATACGCTGCTGAATAGTATTCTTTTCTGCCTCAGTTTGGTCTTCTATAACCTTTCCCAACTCTTCGTTAGCCTTTATTCTGTCTGCAATAGAAAGTGTTTCATCGTCTCTTATTTGACGTTGCTGCTCAGCTTGTAAATCATACTTCTCAACAAGGCGTTGTTGCTGCAAAGCCAGTAGCTCAAAATTCTTTTTAGATTCTACCAGGCGTTTAGCTTGAGATGATGCTGACTTTACGTCTATAGTTTCTACTGCGACTGCAACACCCTCTGCTATACCTTGTGCTAGGGTACCTACTTCTCCTACTGCCTCAACAAAATTATCTCCTATCTGCTTACCAGCATTTTTTATCCTTTCGCCAGTCTGAGCTAACTTTTCTGACGTATCATCTATAGCCTCGTTTAGTCTTTTAATTTCTTCAGGATCACCGTCACCTAAAAATGATTCTTCCCAGGCTAATTGTGCCTTTTGAACACCCAGCACTATACCTTGAATAGCTCCTACAATTATATTAACTGCAATACTCAAAGCTCCTCCTAGTACTTTACCTAACGCATCAAAGCCTCCGGTAGCTTCAGATACTCTTTCTATAATTGGTTTAAATACATCTACAATCTGATTCAAAACGATACTCAAAGTCTCAGAAACCTGAGCTAAAGCATCAGTCATAATCTGATTCTCTTTAAACTTTTCAACCAGGTCGCCAGCTAGCTTGATAAGAATACCAAATCCAAGGCCTTTGAACACCAGGCCTAAACCTTTAAAACCTTTACCTAGTTTAGCTACGGCTCCCTTTACTTTTTTAAGTACTCCTACTTGTTTCTTTCCAGCATTAGCATTATCTTGTAAAGCCTTGGTAAGTTCTTTTTGTTGCTCAGCGTTTTCATTACCCAGCTTCTCAACGGCTTTAGTTAGCTCAGCAATCTTCTTTACTGCGTCTTTTACGTCAGCTTGTATCTTAATCGTTTCTTGTACCATTCTTTATATTTTTTAACTGCCAGCTAAACTCTTTCCAGTTTGTAGGTAGCTTATTTTTTCCTTTAGCAATCTCAACGTATTTGCCCTCGTTTACATACTGGAGCATATCTAATATTTGTTTTATCATAATTTTAAGGTGTAGGTCCGCTCAAAGTAGTTACTACTAATGCACCTGATGGTGCTGATTCATTTAATAAAATATCAAATGCAACTACTGTTATTGAATATGATGTTGCTGAATTTAATCCAGTTATATCATCTGAATAAGTTGTTTGTAAAGGTTGTGCCATTGACCCACCAACTGCTACACCATTTGCATAAACAACATAATAAGACATTGTAATATTATCTGGAGATGTGCTTGGATTCCAAGTAATAGTAAACCCTGTACTTGTTATATTTGATGCAACTAATCCAGTAACTTGTGTTGGATTATTACCACTAGATGTTAATATCGAGGTAACGTCATTGAGTAATTCAAATTCAGATTTTCCAGTCTTCAAGTTAGTTGTTAATGAATTTATCTTATAAGCATTATTATTAAATTTTACTAAATCATTTAGCTTCAAATTATAGTAAAGACCGAATGGTAAATAAGCACTTACTTTTGTGATTCTTCTCCTGGCATTAAAAACATCTTGAATATAAGTCTTGTAATTAGTTTCAAATAAACTATCTGTAAAAGCAAGTGGGTCTACTACCGGCTCGTTTGCTTGATACTCGTTTATCTCATTACCAAAATGTATATTAGATTTACTTGCAGTTGATGTTAAAGCTAAGGCATTAGATGGAATATAGTATTCGTTAATATCTTCAACATTACTTGTTTCTGTATCTCTTATTCTTATACTTGTTTCGTTTGATAGTCTTATAGGGTAAAATAATAATGGAGATCCGTAATAAGGCTCTTGATTATCGTCTACAAAATAACCCCATTGAACATCCGTAGAGGCTCCTCCTTGTACGTCATAAAGCCTTTCATATTGCATATGCTCAAAAGGTAATTCTAAGTCGTAAGATTTAGTAGGAGCATCAAATATATCTGAGTTCAAACTATAAGATAAAGACCCCCATCTTTTATTATTTAATTGTTGAAATTGTTTAGCTAAAAAGGTGCCTAATCCTTTGTATGTAAAATCAACTTTCTTAAAAGGTAGTGCTATATCAACGCTCGATTGTTCTGTATCTATGTAGTTGCTTATATCAACCGGTACTGAAGAGCCGGATGCATAATAACTATCTAAAGTTTTTACGACAATAACGCCATCATTATCTACATAGGCCGTTAAATTGAACATCTTGAAAAGACCAGTTAAGAACTCTATAATAGTCATTTTAGGCATCTGCTCTTGGATATTAAATTCAGTAAATGAAGTTGTAGTAAATGGAAATGTATTTGAATAAACCATTTGACCATTCTGTCCAAAGCCTAAACCTCCTTGTGTCCAAGATACAGTCCATTGAATACTACCAGCTGCAAACGTCATATTTGTTGCTGATGCAATCTGTATTGTGTATGTACTATTATTGAAAGGTACTATTATTAATTGCTTAGCTCCGGTACCAGTAGTTTCTCCGACTATAGTTGAGCCATCTCTGATAACTTTAATCGTATAAGCATCTGTCGTATTTGGAGGCGTTACATTTAAGTTTAAAAAAGATATGCTATATGGAGATTGAGCCGTTAGTGCTAATACCCCATTTAACACATTAGATGTTGATGGCTGACAATTAGTAGTTGGTACGCAAACTGTTGTCCCCAGCTCTGTTACTTGTGTAAAGTTTTGCAACACTTGAGCCGGTGCATCTACGTGACCTTTCTTTCTATGTAACCATAAAAACAAATTATCAAATTCTTCATTTGTATCATCATTAAAAAAGTCATCAGAAAAGGTTAATGTTTGACCACCAAGAAAAGACTCTGATTGTATAGCATCTATGATAGCTTGCACCTTAATCGCATACTTAAACTGATTCCATTCAACACCATTAGAGTTTACATTAGTGTGAGGAAATAAATTTCTTATACCTAAATCTGGACTAGGAGGAAAAACACTATGGCTTCCACTATCGTAGATTAATCTTTCTGTATGTGTGATTAAAGGAACTATAATATTACCATTTTCTGCAGCGATTTGCATTGCACTTGTAACATTACTAAAATTATAAATTTGATTATAGTCGTTTAATTTTTGTAAAGATGATAACTGACTATCAGCAAGAATATCCTTTAAGTTTATAGTGTTTCCAAAAAAAGTAATATTGTATGTATGAGGTACGTTATTCTTTAACTTAACACCATTTAGCTTTATTAACCCCTCTTTGAAAGAAAGATTGTTTAATTCTAGTGTTGCTTGTTTTTTACTTCTTGCATCATAACCATCTCCAATGCTAAAATCATAATAGTGTTTAAAGATTTTGTTATTTGGTTTAGAAGCTGGGATTGAAAATGTCCTTGTAAATTCAGTAAATATTTTACTGATGTCTTTCACGTTCTGAATAGACTGCGTTAATACAACACTTTCGTCCTCAAATAAATCTACTCTTTGACCCTCTATGTATAGTTGTATTTTTTGCATTTATCTTATGTCATTTAAAACATTGTAAGAATTTTCAAACTCTATCGTGTACTCAACTAACTTATCGTTTAAGCTAGTCTTATAAGTTATATCGCTAGTCTTTATATTAATCGGTAATACTTGTTCGTCTGTATTTGTTAAGTTTGTTATCCATATTTTTTCAGATAACATTAATTGCTTAAATACTTCGTTGTAAGATTCACTTAAAAAGCCACTACTCAAAGTCATTGACTCGTTTGCAGTAATGTTAAAATCTCTTTTCGTGTGTACACTCGTATCGTATGTATTAGTGTAAGTTAAAACATTAGCTTTATAGCTTTCTCTTTTAGTAGTCATTTGCTCAACTTTCTTTTTGAAGAAATACATATCTTGTAATACACCAAACTTATTAACAAAGGTTATTTTCTTTGGCTCGTATTTACACTCATCAATAGTTTTTACATTAATGATATCAAGTGTTCCATCAGTATTCCCAATATGTATAGCATCTACTTTACCAATACTCAGAGTATTTAGATATTGCGAGATACATTTATTATCTTCAAATACACCTAGATAATTACCAGCTACTCTTGACTTAAACGAATCTCTTTCACTCTTTCCGTTTATGCTAATATGTGCTACTTGTTCTGTGGTGTCTAATGAATTATCAGTATTAACATAACTACCAACAACCTCTCCATCTCTTAAAAAAGCGATACTAATATCTTCTCCAATGTAGACTGGTATTCTGTAAACATTATCATCTAACGCAAAAACCTCTTTATTACTCATTAGAAGATTCTTTCCAGTATAGGAATAGTAACTACCTTCTTCAAAATAAGAATAACCATCTAATGCTAAGTAAGTTAATGTTGATTGAAATAATTGACCTCCGTTTGAATCAAAAGATGTCTTTACAATTCGCACCCATTTACAAGTATAATATTCATCAGCAGCAAAATAAAAACCAAAAAAAGGTACATCTAAATAATCTCTAATTAGTTCTGATATTTCAAAATTTATTCCAATAGCACCTGGTAATATTTGCTTTCTTAAAGAGTATTGAGGTGTACCAGTATAATCAGTATCTCTATTACCTGAATATATTTCAATATCTACAGTAGCATAGGCTATATTTACGCTTGCATCCCTTACAAAAAAAGGACTTCTTGTGTTAATTATTTGACTCATTTTTTCTTTTTATTATTCATAAAGACCAGGCGTACCAGCTGAGCTGCATCCAGGCCATATGACTTGGCTAATATTTCAGGTAACATTTCATAATGCTTTTGGAATGGCTTAGTAAAAAATAAGCTAGGCTTAATACCTCTTTTAAACACCCCTACTGCTATTGCAAACTGAATGCTCTTACGTGGTAGAAACTTACCCTTATCATCTCTAATAGCTATCTTTCTTCTTACTATCCACTTATCCATCTTACTTGGTGGTGGCATTCCTTTTAATCCGTTCTTGCCTCCTTTACTCTTATATGAATATGGAGTGTCATATTTCTTTTCAACACCTGAAACCCCTTGGTCTATAAAGGCTCCGTAGTGTTCCATTTTAATCACAAACTCTAAGGCTCCTGACGGATATATTACAACCGGCTCCCCTTTAATACTCTTGCTAAGCTTTCCGGAGGCGTCTATTGACTGATTATACTTGCCTTGTGGCCTAGCTAGGTTTTCTTTCGCATCTGCTATTACGAGGTCTCTAAACTCCTCTAGTGATGCTTTTAAGTTTGAGAACTCTTCTAACATTTACTGAAATCATTTGCAACCATAATATTAGCCGTGTATGTCCAGCCAGCTATTTTGTTTTCAAACCTATCATAAAACGGCTCACAAGCCGGTACACCATCTAACTGAAATAAGTCTGTATTCAAAGTACCTCTTCTGAGTACCTCATTTAGCTTATTGAGGACTGCCAGCTGCGTGTTCATTACATCGTGTTCATTATCTACTCCGTTGAATGTTTCGTCTAAGTTAAGAGCTTCGTTTATTTGGTCTTTACTTTGCCATACAACATCCATAGCCAGGATAGAAATATTAAATACAATAACATTACCTTGAAGTGTAGCACTATTAACTATCAGATGTGATAAAGGAAATATGGTAATCTTGTTCAGGTCTATCTCTGTCAAATCTCCTGATGTAACCGTATTCACATTAGGGTCTAATAATAACTCATTTTTAATCTTGTCTAACGTCTTGTAGAACGCTTGTGGTCCAGCTATACTCATTTCTTAAATTTACTTTTTATATTGTCGCTTTCTAGCTTAGCTTTCTCTTGTTCAAAACTTAGCATAGTTAAGCAAGCGTTTACTCCCAGTTTGGTAATATCATCAAATCGTCTAACATCTCCTTTAGCGAGTGCGTAAATCGACTGATACCAACCCCATTTAGATGCGAACGATTGAAATCTTGAATAGCTGTTTTCTCCTGATTCTCCAAATAATTCACTATACCTTGAGATAATTCTATCCCTAAACGATAAAAAAAAACCAGGCTACTCACTACTGCATCCATAGGCATATTCATCATAAGCTCATCATACTGCCCAGGATCATAACTCTTAATTCTATATTTACCACCCAGCTGCTGCTCTATTGGTCTGTATAATACGGCCATAGCTTTATGCATATTAGTCCAGTCGCCCATAAACATATCCAGGTCAATATACTCTCCAAAGCTCATATCTTCAATCTTAGGAATAAAACCAAACTCTACTCCACCCATACTAAATCTCTCTACTAACTCAGGTTTAGAATTAATGGTATCTGATATAATGTTTACGATATGCGTAACGTCTTTTATTTTAAGAGCTATCGCCTGGTCGTAAGGTACATTACAGAATATCTCTAACATCTTTAGTGATATGAAAGACTCTGAATTAACGTCATCTTTATTTACGTTTACCAGGTTTTCATACTTCATATATTGAGCTAATGTAATTTCAGATAAATTGTTCGGTACGTTTACTTTGAACTCCATATTAATGATTTAACATATAACGCTCAGAAATGGCTATTTTACAAATGGAACAAAAAAAAATAGGCATCTTGTTAGACACCTATCTTAAACACTCTCAGAATGCTTTAAAATTACTCTCTCGGCTTTCGGCCGGCCTTTCCTTTCCAGTCTTCTGCTAACTCTTTTCTAAAATTAACCATATTGTTCTTAGTATATTCATCGCCTTTCTCGATAGCTCGCTTACAAGTAGAGTATAAACTAGGTATGTCTTCTAATAAAGCTCTAGCGTCAAACTCTATCCTCATAGCTTCGTCTTCGGAATAACCTATAGTTTCAATATGTACAACACCAGGCGTTGCGTATAGGCTAATTGTCTTTAAAATAAATGCTTCTTTCATAATATAAAATTTAGTATTAATAATTATCGAATTCGTTTAACGGATATAAATCATTCCAGCCGTCTACTGAATTAGGGTATGCATAAGGCTTTCTAATAACCTTTGAATATTCCTCTACGTAGTAATCCTCATCTCTAAAAGAGTCTTTTAATTCATCCATATATTGCTCTGCATCACACCTTGTGTAAAATCCATCTTCGTTTACCTCACCTTGTCTGTAGGCATTCACCCACATTACTCTGTATCTAATCTCTGTTTTCATAACTTCTAGTGCTTATTGATTCGTGAATATAATCCTCAAGGTCTTCTCTGTAACGCTCTATCTCCTCTGCTATGTCAAGGATGCGTTGTAATCCTTCCAGCTCCATACGGCTGCCAAGAGGCTCTCCGTTAAAAATTTCATTCTCTATTACTTCTAGACACTCGTCTAAATCTTGTGCCGTGTTGTGGAAACGGCAATAACTCATATTACTCATAATTGTTCGTTTAAATGTTATTAACTATATTTCTCTGATATTCTAAAACCCTCGTTTAAGCCTTTCTCATATTGATTAGTAGCTAGCTCACACATAATATCACTCAATGCGGTAAACTGCTCTGCGGTTAGGTTTAATTTCAAAGCATTTTTTTTCTCGTAAGCTTTTGCTAAATTCGATTTTAATGATTCTGTTTTCATAATGTTAAAAGTTATATTTGATTTTAATAAGATTCCACCAGGTTAAGTGCTGGTATTCTTTCTCTGTGTAAACGTAAATCCGGCCTCTCACTTCTAAAGCGTGCAGACCGGTTGGTAGGATTCTGTGTATCATTACGCCTCGTATTTTTGACGGAAAATAGACATATCGAATTTGATACCAGTCTGCTTCTGTATGGTGTAACCAATGTTAAAAAAAGCCTTGTAAACACGGCCAGCGTATGACGGCTCTGCACCAGGGTACTGGAGCCACATAAAATCACCACCATTCGCATAGTGTGTGTTCACTACGGTAAGCTTCCAGCCTAGTAGCAATTTATCAACAATCTCTTGCTGAGGTTTAGTAAATTTGATGTTGTTTTCTTGTAGAAAATTAGAGAATAATTCAGGTGTCATAATGTTCGTTTTTTTAATGTTAGACAAAGCAAAGATAAGAAAAAAAAGTTACCAACAAAATTTAATAACTTATTTAGCGTGCTTCATAGCGTGTTCATAGGCCTTGACTAATAACAAGTGCTGGTGTGGATTCTGAGGCCTAGAAACGCTTATCCTTACACCCCTACAATGGAATATAAAATTACTGACTACTTGTGCCATTTCTTCCTCTGTCTTACTTGATTGCATACTTACCAAAGTTAGGTCTACTAAGAATAGAATAAGTAGCGTAGCGTAATCCATCTATAAGATGATTATTCTTGTCTTCTGGCTGATTAGTTAGCTTTCCACTCTTGTCTTCTTTCCACTTGTAAGACCGGAACTCTCTAACCAGGTTATCTGAAACCGGCACCAGGTTTAATGTGTATCGTTTAAGTAAATCAATACCAGCGTTTATGCTATCCTTACCCTTAACAGACGGCCTTATGTTCCAACCCATACGTCTAAGCTCATCATTTAATCTAGGCTCAGCTGAGTCTGCATAAACCAGGGATCTATTAACGCCTATTTCTCCCAGGACTTTACTAATATCAGATGCAGTCATATGTGTTCTATAAAGATGCTCTTGGATATAAAGGTTTACCTCGTCTTTCCATACTGATACGATTGCCGTAGGGTCATTAGAGTAGCCGTAATCCATACCATAGGCTACAAATGAAGCGTTTTCAGGAACTCTTAAACATTCTTGATACTTGAATATAGTTGAGCGTGAAGCTCCCCTCTCTCCCAGGCCGTATATTTGCCAATATTGTTCATCAGTATCTCGCAGCCTTTCAATCTCAGATATGATTGTTTCGTTTAGAAACGGATTATCTAAGTATGTGGTCTGATAAAACTCAGTATCTTCTCTTGTAATTACACGATCATAAATCCAATGAAACTCGTCTGATGGATTGTAGTCTAATATAATCTTGTCTTGTGTTCTAAAGACCAGCTGCTGCCAATCCTCAAAGAATAATTCATTAGCCTCATTAATAAACAACAAATCTCTCTTCCGGCCTCTTACTTTCTGAGGCTGGTCTAGGGATATAAATTCAACCAGGTTACCGAATAGCTTATACTCAGAGCTTGACTTATTATGATTAGAGTCGTTATAGATTTCATAGATTTTAAGAATGTCGATGAAGTCACGCATCACAGTCGCTCTTGTACTTGGAAATGTCTTTCTAGTGATTGTAATCACCTTTCCGTTATGTCTATTGCAGTAAGAGAATATAATCCATAACAATATGTTATACGTCTTGCCTGACCTAGTACCACCTTGCTCTACTACTATCTTCTTTTGAGAGCTTTCTAAGTGGTCAAATATAACATTGGTATCAATCTTCTTTTTTGCCATTCGTAATTATGTTTACCTCGAATGATGTTTGCTCTCCGTCTGCACCGGTTATCTCCTGGCGTTCTACATAACCTCTTTTCTTTCCTCTTGTCTTCAACAGAAATATAGTAGCCGGCACGCTACCCTCTTTAATCTGTAAATGTAGATGAGATTCTGCAAAATCAAGAATGACGTTCTCAAGGTCTGAAACCTCTTGAGCATAATCATTGTCTTCTTTTAACCAGCGATAATGTGTATTACGACTAATACCTACCATTTTACAAGCCGTTGAAACTATGCAAAGCGTTTTCTCTAAAGCTTCGAGCATATTCTTTTTTAAGGTGTCACTATTTGTCATCTTCTATAAATGTTTTAATTAACTGATATGCCTCGTCTGAGCCACTTGCTAATACGTCTTCTTTAATATTATTAACTCTTGTCCCAATGGACTTGATATGTCTTTCGGTTTGCTTAGAGCCTCTTATTTTACGCCCAGCTTTTCCGTCTCCACTAATTTTAAATATAACCGGCTTAGCCTTTATAATGAATGTGCTATTAGTAAACCTATCTCCCTCACAGATAACCGTCTTGTGTTTAGACCAGGCCAGGAACTTATCTAAATCTGTTACCACACTCATACTAAGTCTATCACTACCTTCAAAAGTAGAGCCGTCATAGACTCCTATAATAGCTATATCATCGTTATAATGAAATTTAAACTTTCCAATCTTGCCTGGCCGTAATTTATGGTCTGCTAAGAGCTGCTTCATTACCCAGGTCTTACCGACTCCACAAGCTCCTATTAATAGTATGTTCATCGTTGTCTAATGTAATCATTTAAATCGTTTGTAAAGTCATCCCATTCCCTATCCATCATAATAACTTGACCGGTCGTTCTGTAATGGTTTTGCTTTATCTTGCCAAAGCCAGGGTCTGCCGGTGTACTTTCTAACCTAAGATAACTCGGTAAGACGTCTTCACGGCTATCCCAAAATATCTTAAACTTGTTTTTACTTTGCCATTGCTTTTCTGCGTATCTTATTCTATCGTGAAACATATCGTTGTAAACATTAGGATAACGTCTGTTAGGCCTATGCCAGGACTTATAACAACATAGAGTGGTTTCCAATGTGAAATAACTTAAGTCTTTATGTGGAAATCTTGCCTCTGCCTCTGCCAGCAGCTTGACCCCCTCTGACTGAAGCCAGGTTATTGTATCATCTGCATAATGTACTTCATTCTTCCACCAGTCTAAATCATCACGGCCTAACACTTTACAAAGACCATTCCTATGCGACTTACTTCCTGATATGTTACTTAGAAATAACGTATCACAATCTAAATGGAGGCCAGCTATTTTAAGATACTCTAAATAACTGAATGTAGCCAGGCGTCCAAAGGTGTAAAAATTGTTGATAACAAAGTCCCAGGTGCGTCTAAAGTTCTCATACTTATCATCGGTGCTGCAAAGCTCTTTGAATAGGTCTTCTTGTGACCGGCCTCTTAACACTTCTTTGTACTTTATGATGCAGTCTTCAAATATGTTTTTTATGTATCGTCTGTCTGTGTCCCAACCCAGCTTGAGGTAATGCGTGCGATACCAGGAGCTAAACTCTTTGATGTCTAAATTTTTGAGGCTTGGAAACTTTTCAAATATCAAATATGTGGTAAGTACATTCTGTGAGCATCCGTTAATGAATGTAAACCAAAGCTGCTCCTCGAGATCTAAATCTAACTCTTTAAAAATATGTGGTATTGCATAATAAACTGCTCCAGCGTGTCCCTGATATTTCAAATGAAATTCATAGAATCTTAAAAAAACTTCACGCCTATATTGAGGCAATCTAAAGTCAAGACCAGGCACTAAATCAGACTGCTCTGATATACCATTTATGTCACAATATCTCTTATTTTCAATCATTTTCTATATTTTATTTTTCAGCTCTCTATGTATCGTCAGCAGTAGATTTTTTATTTTCGTAAGATTTCAATAGCAGTATGTCCCAAAGGTGTGAAAAGCTCTTAAAACGTCTTAAAAGTGGCTTCAATTAACTACTGGAAAAACCTCCCTTGGCTCATTTCCGACCACCCAAAAGAGTGTATTTTTGTTTAAATATTTGTCAAATGTTTCAGGATTCTGTTTCATCCAGTTCCATATTTTACCCTCATACCTTGGGTGCAAATCTATGCCACCAAAATTGAAAGGCATCCAATCACCGTACGTGCAAAATCCAGTTCCATTTATGTCGTGATGAATTAAATGTATGCCAGTATTTTTGTCATTGAACATTGTATATTTGAATGCTGAATTAAGATTTTTGCCAATAACTTTGCTAATGATTTTCAAACGCTGAGGTATGTATTTTAAATTGTATGAGCCATTATTACCGATTCCCATAAGTAATATTCTCTTTAAATTACGAGGTGGATTCTGAGATATACCATACAGAATGCTAACCACTGAATTACAAGAGCCACACGGAATAATCATTGTTTCAATATCATCAGGAATGTTGGCTACCTGATAACTTCCTATCTTATGAAAAGCCTCTATTCGCTCAGGTGGATTTAATCTCTCGTCTACGGTAATATTAGTTTCTAATACTTCGTGTCCTGGCAGCTTCTTGGCTAACTGAAAGGCCTTTGATTGCAAAGCTCTAGCATAACCAATCTTTTCTACTTTGAACTGAGCTCCCATACGATGTGCTAGTATCATATTAGTATGCTTCATATAATGCTTGCTACCGGTTACTATTAAACACCCCAGGTCATAATGCTTACATATTGAGGATATGAAAGGATGTTGTGGACTACCTACTACTGAGCCTGAAACTATACCGGTAATATTTTTTGTTTTAACCCATTCATCTACGAGCCATAAACATTGCCTCATCTTAGAGCCGTTTACTCCGTTGAAGCCTAATGGTGCAAACTTGTCTTCACGCTTAAATTTTACCCCTCCGTACTCTTCTACTGGTGTGAGGTCTTTTAGGTAATCCGACCAGCGTATCTGAGATCTATCAAAACTATATTGTGGAAATATGCTATTCATTTAAAAATGCTTTAAGAGGATAAAACACTAAAGTATTACGATAACCCTCGTCAGCTAAAGGTACGATAGGAGTAACTCCGTGTACATTACGCCAGGCCGGATATACTAACATCGAATTATCGCAGCTATCTATAGTGGCACCATAATCAGGAATAGTAGTACAACCCCCTTTGCTATTTTGACGCTTGCAGATAATCACATTTACTGCTCCGACCAGGTTTGCAGTATCTCTATGATAAGGAGCTGCTATGTTGTAATTAGAAATAGAGCTTGTAAACATATTACCAAACTTCCATTTATCATCTATGCCTTTAAATAACTCTAATTGCTTTTCGTAGATGTTAGGTGCCAGCTGCTTAATTAGTAACTCAGATTCTTTTGCAGCCAGGCTCATAGCCTTTACAAAGTTCTTTGCAGATTTAACTGAATGTACTGAGCTAATAGTAGAGTAAGGTCTTCTCATATGAGGCCTTGGTGGTACTGCTCCTAAGATTGTGCTAAACTGTAGTACGCCTGAGCTTCGCTTCATAGTTGCTTTAGGAACTCGTTTTGACCTAAGCTCTGAATCGGCCAGGTTGATGAAGCTGCCCAGCCTTTCAGAATACTTATTAACATCTCTAATATAGAAGCCTATAAGCTCGTCATTATCATAAAAAAGTGAATCCTCAGTAACATTAGGCTCTATGTATTCACAAACATCTCCGACCTTTACCGAGTGTTCAACCTTATTTAAATTAATCCTTTTCATAACCTTTCTTGACGTTTCTTAATTCTTCTAACAATAGACCTCCTACGTATATGTTTCGCTCTCTAAAGTGCTTATTATACCTTAGAGCATCATCTTTTAGCATATCTACTTTAATATGCATCGCTTTCTTTACGTTTGACTCGTAATTATCAATCTCGTCTTCTAAGTCTTCATAGTCTAAAATCGAATAGTCTATAGTTGTCTTTCCAAACCAGTCATTAAATTGTGGAAATTTATCCTGGATAACTTCTTCATCCCATTCGCCAAAACTAATATTGTCTTTGATAACTAATTCTTGCTTTTGCTTATCAGTAAAATTTGTTACTTGCTTTACCTCAACATCTTTATTACCAAGCTCTACCCAGGCTCTATATCTCATATTACCAGCCAGGATAGTATTGTTCTCATCAATAATTATCGGCCTTACATTCATCATATCAGGAAAATCAGTCAGGGACTTCTTTAAGGCTTCGTACTTATGCGTGTCTATGATACGTGGATTATTCTCATAGGTGTTTAATTGGCTTACTTTAATCTTCATAATTATCTTTTAAAACTTTAACTAAAATATCTCCTACCGAGCCACCCAGGTCTGTGACGTCTTTTGCTAATTGATAAGCAGCCGGATAGTCGTTTATATCAAACTCTACTACATAAACTGGAGGCTTCTCACTTACGTTTTCAGAGCCATCTATATCAGCCATATCATTTTTAGGATTCTCGTCTTCAAAGTCATAATCCATATCATCATCAATAGCTTCTTGTGGCTGCCATACGTTTAATCCAAACTCTTTAAGTTCTCCAGGATCATAATCGTTACCCAGGATGTCCCAATCCCATACTCCGTAATTAACATTGTCTTTAACTACGAACTCTTTTTTACGCTCAGCTGAAAGGCCGGTAACTTGAATTACCGGTACCTCTTTAACTCTAAGCTCCTTTAATGCTAAATATCTTTGATTACCCCCCAGAATAAACCCATCCTCATCTATTACTACTTCTCTTAATTCTAACATTTCAGGAAAATCTCTCAAACTCTTTACGAGCTTTTGAAAGTTACTATCTCTAATTACCCTGGGATTATCAGGATTCGGCTTCAACTGGCTCAGCTTGTACTTCGATATTCTTTGCTGCTTCATATTTTACATTTTGGTTTAATAATTCATTAACTAAGTCAGATACCTTAACTACATTATCTTCTGACATATTCTTTAGAGCCGTATCTATAAAAGCAATCCTCTCTGAAACACTATTCTTGTTTGCACATAGTTGATTAAAAAGAGGTAAGAAATTCTCGTTGTAACGCTTATAGATATCAAACATCTTTAACGAATGGATAACTGTAGCGTGGTCGTAATTCTTGCCGTAATATCTGTAATTATCTCTAATCCAGGTTAAGCTCTTGTTCATAACTTTCTTTAATATGTAATTATATAACGCTCTATATTCTACATACTCTCTTTGACGTGAGTTTTTAAATACATCTACCCCAGTAATTTCTTTAATGAGGATAGCCATTTCTATTTCTTTTCCTATCATAATGTAAACTCTCTATAATAATTATCTAAATCTGCACCATCTTGAAAAAAGGCCTTATACTTAGAAATCGCTTCTCTAACCTTTGCTTGGCCGGATAAATAAAACTCTTCAGAACAATGTGCTAAGGCCATTTCTAAATTACCTTTATCAATAACCAGGAACTTAAAGTTCTCATAAGGTACATTGAAGATATTGCAGTAAATATAAACCTGGCAGTCATAGTGATATTTCTTGCAGCTATAATGAAAGCCTCCTATATCATTTGTAGTCTTTAAATCTACGATTCTGTTTTTACCCAGGATGTCTGCCTTAGCTCTGAAAGGAAATCCGTCTACTAATCCAATACCAGGTACCTCAAACTCAGAGTCTCCTAAATACTTTAGACTCATTTCAGTCCTGAGAAACGCATCAGCTAACCTCTCTGCTTGATTCTTTTCTTTTATAGTAAAAACCTTGCCGTGCTCTTCTTTAGCTTCTTTAAACTTCTTTGTGTTCTTACTTTGTACGTCTATGAATATTTGTGACTCAAAAACATCAGGCTCTAAAATAGCCGTGTGAAATAACCAGCCATCTCTTAAAGGCTGAGATTCTTTTTGTGAATACTTTTGTCTAAAGGCATACGTCTTAGGACTATCCAATAGGTCTTTAATGGAGCTTGAACTCAAAGCTAGTTTGTTAAGCTCTCCATAATAGAACTCGTCATCTTGCATTTTAGATAAAATCTCATCTTTCTTGTACTCGACTCTGTCTAATAATTTAATTGTTTTACTCATAATATAAATGTTAATTTAACTCCTCAGTTTGGCCAGGAGCTTTAGCCATAATTTTGTCATACAAATCATTAACAAGCTTCAAAAGTATTATCTGACGCTTTTCTAATGCTTTAATACGCTCTTGTTGTGTTAGTTTCTTTTTTCTCATAAACCGGATATGTTTTTAAGCCTCTGTATTTCTGCCTTTAATTCATCGACCTCAGCTTCAGATTTTCTAGCTCGCATAACTGCTCTGTTTTTATCAGCCTTAGAGTCGCTCATATACTTATCATACAAGTTCCTTTCTGACTGGATAGTATTTACATAAAAAAAGACATTCTTTAATGATGTTGATAACTCTTTAAGTTCATCGTTGTCAGGCTTCAGCTTCTCCCACTTCTGTACAATCTCACAACAATACGAGAAAGCTGCAAAATACTCTAGGTCTTTGAGTGTGTTAATTTTTGGATTCATTGTTCTAGTTTTAAATGTTATTGTTGCAAAGATAGGTATTTATTCATTAATGTTAATAACTACTGCTTTGCTTTCGTTTAATAAGTAGCATTCTTTTTTGACTTTACGGCTATTCCACATAGTAGTTTCAGGACAATATAAAGTCTTTACCTCAGGCAGCTCCAAGTCATTAAGCCAAAACATATAATTACCTTTAGAATCTGCTACAAAATACAAGGCCACTACATTAAGGCTTAATAGCCTCTCTAACTTATCTTTCTCTATTAATTTATCTTCATAATGTTTATCTCTAAATTTCATTTCTATTACGCAATCATATCCTTTTGGAGTCTTACCTTTAGCGTCATACCATTCCATTCCCTCTCCAGTATGTGATAACTCCCAGCCATCGAGATTCAGCACCATAACTACTGCCTTTTCCCACTTATGAATATCTTTAATTTTCATTCTCCCAAATATTATTCAGGTCTTTAATCCAGGCGTTGTAAGTCTTGGGACTACAAGTACACGGATATTTAACCTTGTGATTGAAATATTTAGCGTGTAATTGAACTAAGAGATCTATCTCTTTTTTTTCCAACCTATCTGATGTATTACTTCTGAACTTAGTCCAGTCTTTAAAGTCTTCACTTGACATCTTCACTTTTGCCATATCTATCTATTTTAAAATTATTCCAGTCTTCTCTTCTTTGTTCGCACCCACAATCTACACCCAGGATTTTACTAATGGTTTCTACTAACCACTTTATACCGGTATATTTTGTTATGTAAAATACTAAATCACCTAATCGCATATGTTCTTTTTTATTGTTCTTTTTACTTTTTGGATTGTTCGATAAATAGAGTAATAACTTATACCAGTCATTTCGCTGAGCTGTAGCATAGAAATATTCTCATTATAAACCAGGTCAAAAACTTTCTTGTCATACCAGTGTAATCTTTCTAAAACTTCTTTTAGATGAGCTTCTTTAATTTTAACATCTATTAACTCATAGATATAATCTTCAGAAAGTGAATTAGCCGGCTTTTCAGAGTGTTTCGTTCTTCTGCTAACCTTTCTAGTGTAATCATAAAATAAAGTCCTTAGAGTCTTAAAAACGAAATAATAATTAACTTCATCTTTGTTGTACATAATCTTAGTCTTGTCTTTATTCTTTTCAGACCAGCCGTGAATCTTTATGTACATATTTTGAACTATATCTTCAGCAGTCATTTTATCCAGGCCAAAACTCATTGTAATTTCAACCCAGGTATTATGCTTTGCTGCAAGTAGTTCTAGTATTTTCAAAAGGGTATTTCTTGATTTAATTTATGTTTCTGTGGCTTGAGTGGATTTATTCCGTTAATTTCAAAACCTACATTATTCTTTACAGACCTTAAACGAATAGGCTCATCCATTGGAGTAGGTCGGCCACCGGTATCTATGTCTTTGACCTTTCTAACGTGGATATGACTTTGCATCCAGTCTTGTGGGTGTTGTATGTATCTGTGTATAACCAGGAAATCATCTGCTCTGTTCACAAACTTACCTCCTCCTTCAACATCTGATGCCATAGGTGGAATAGGATGGCCAGCATAAAAATCTTCTTTAGGATGCCTCTTACGTAACGCCTCTGTACTTGCGTGTGTGTTAAGCCATATTGATACATTATTGTTTTTGCAAAACATCCTCATCCTGGATGTCGCTTCGTAATCGTATTCGTGAGAGCTTATACCTTTCAGTACTTCTCTGTTCTTTATAAGACTATTGTATGGGTCTAATAAAAAGCCACCATAATTCCAGGCAGCTTTAATATCTTGAGCTAATTTCAGGAGCTTATCAAAAGTGAATAAGTCTTCACAATTTACAAACTTAAAATGGTCGTTAATCCAGGCAGCTTGTTTCTTGTAAACTTCTTGTTCAATTTTATTTATCGGCTTCTGCTCCATAAACTCTATTAGCTTTTTTATAATACTATACGCTTCATTCTCTGAGCTAAAAACCAGCCAGCGTATTCCGTGTTTCATTGTGTATAAAAGCATCAGGTATAATACTACCGTGGTCTTTCCTACGTTTGCGTGACCTAAAATCACATTAAAATTACCAGGCTTGAATCTAAGGTGTTCGTCTATACCTTTGATGCCCAGGCCTAATCCCTCCTTAAATTTGCCAGTTCTGACATCATTAAGCTTGTTCATTGTTTGCTCGAAATTTATCAACATATGTTAGAGTTTTGTGCTTGAAATATAAAAAAAAATAATGGATAAAAAAAAAGGGAGCTTTTTTACGGCTCCCTCTATAGTTAAAATGGGACTATATCATTATCCCTATCAGGACTATGGTCTGATGATTTTACCTTTTGTGGTGTCCAGTCATCAAAGCTAGCATACATTTTATCAGGGTCTGATTTAGCCTTTAAAATATCTACATTAAGCCAGCCGTTATTGTTCTCAATATGAGCTTTCTTCTTAATAAGGAAATCAGCAAATTCTGCAGCTCTGAAACCCAGGCGTGCAACTACGAAATCCTTTGGTCCTTTCTTGACGATTATTCCGTCTACAAATTCTTTAGCCATTATTTTAAGTTTATAAAATCGATTAATAATTGAGCGTCACGGATAACCGTAGTAATATCGCTTTGCCCTCTCTGAGCGTGAAAATCAGCTGAAGCCTTAACCATACTCTGACGTATAATCAACTGCTCTCTGTTTGAGTTCGGAACGCTAGGTGCCGTTCTCCTTGCTGAATCTGTTTGCTGCTGCTGAGTGTAAACCAGCTTTGCAGTGTTGTACTTAGTATCTTTAATCTGATACTCTGCTTCATCTCCTACTACCTTTTTAAATTCGCCGGTAGCCAGGAATATTGGATTATCTCCGTTAGCGAATGTGACCTGGAATCGGTTAAACGTTTTTTGTCCGTTAGACCAGGTACCTTTGTTTTCAATGTGAGTGATTTTACTCGTTTTCATAAATCTGAGATTTAATGTTATTATTCAACACCTCGATATTAGCCTCGAGGTAGGCTACACGGCTTTCTAGCTCGTTTATCTTATCAGTCATCGCATCTATACGATACTGTTTTAATCTTAAAAGATCTTCTGTGTGTGTCATATCTAATTAGTTCTAAATATCCAGTAACTAAATTCTACACCACTACCTGACGCATCAGCAAAATCATATTCTTCTTCAGAGCCGTCATAACTATTAAAGTGATGTCCATAGCCGTCTGACCTCCTCAGATTCTCAGCCGTTTCTGCCCAGTCTATTTCTATCCACCAGTATTTATCTAAGTCTGTACCATTCAGGTAACAATCTGTAACCAGGTCTTTAACCGATTCAATGTGTATATCCTCTATGGCACTATCAGAAATAAAGCGATAAGATTCAGACCGGCCGTTATCAACATAAAAATCATCGTCATAATCAGCCAGTTTATCAAATAATTCTTGCCTAAAAACTTTACAATCTATATCCAGGACATCAGCAGTAAAGTCTATAACATCTTTGTATAATTGTATCTTGCTCATATCTTCAGTCCTTTAAGTTTACCAATAGCTTTCAGATAATCATCAGGCATAATCCAACCTTGCTTTCCGTTATACTTATCAAACCTATCAGTCTGTCTGTCTATCGCTTCTTGTTTTTTAGTGTAAATATAATCAACTAAATAACGAGCTTGTGACTGGTGCTCAGGTAGTCCTCCTATGTGCCAGTTTCGACAATGCATAATGGCTCTATCTGCGTTATAATATTTCCAGTCGTAGATAGTTAATACACCGGCACCGAAATCAATAATCCATTCGATAGAAACCTTTTCGCCCACCTCTTCTCTGTATGATGGCTCTCCGAATATTTCCTTAATGTCGTAATAATCAGCTTGCACAAATTCACGTAGCGATGTGCCGTTCGCTTTACCATAGGACTCTTCATCCCTAAGTATTTTAAAATCGTTCATAATGTAAAAATTTAAATGTTAATAATGACGCAAAGTTATGAACAAATATTGAAAAAAACAAATAGAGGTAAAAACTTGAAAGGATCTAAACACAAAAAAACCAGGCATAAAGCCTGGCTCTCTCTAACATTTAAGATTTACGAACAATCAATCTCAATGCAAATATAATCATTTTTTTAACTTTACCAAACGAGCCTCAAAATAATCTATTATATCTTGTATATCGTGCTGGCTCAATTTAATAGTCTGACGTGATTTAAAGTGCAGCTCTTCAGCTTTACCCTCTCCGTATAACTTATCCAGGTGCACGCTAAAAAGGAACTGCTCTCCGTGTCTAAAAATATTACATCCCTTACATTGTACTTGGCAATTATCTTCGTCCCAGCGTGTGTTGTAGTGTTTACGACTCATAAAATGACCACAATCTTGCGACTTCCATTGGTCTACTTTTCCACAAGTAAAACAAGCTACATAGCCATTGCTATCAGCATTTCTAGTCCGTATGTATTGCGAGAATACTTTATCGGCCTTAGCTATTAATTTACTACGCTTGGATTTAGGCATTAGATTGCGTTGTCTAGTATTTCAATCATATGCCTTATCTCACTACGTTCAAACTTACCCTCGATAGTAGCGTTATAAGTCTTAAATTCGATATGATACATATGCTTTTCTGCATCATTTTTCTTCTCTACTTTTCCTAAATTTTTGATTTTCAAATTAAATTTCATAAAAATATGCTATTATTATAATTATTATTATTATTATATTATTACTAAACATTAGCTAAGGCTTAGTCCTGAGCTAAGGACTTAGTCCTGAGTTAATACTTAGCCTTATGATAAGGCCAGGAATCTCAGAAATTACTATGTAAAGTTATGAAAAATCTTTGAACACGCAAATGACCTACTTAGAGATGGCTTTGTACTTCTCTATGCCACGGCTTCCGAAATAGGCTACATAGGTGGTTACCAGTAAGGTCTTGAGCAGCTCAATCCATTCGACATCAATAGCAAATGCGTTGCCGGTAGAGTCCAGCACTACGAATAATGAGGTAACAAAAGTGAGGTATAATAAAACTAAAGGCCGTGTATTTTTTGAAAGCCAGGAATCTGAAATCATATCATTAGACCATCGTTCAGTAACACCTCGCATCTCTTCTAAGTCCATTTCAAGCAGTTTTAAGGCAGTTTCTTTATCTTGTGGTGGCAAAGTATCGTCTGAGTGTATAAGATTCTTTAAAATACCTAAAAACCCTTCATCAGGTAAAGCATTTCCAAGTTTACTAAATAAGCCTTTTTTACCTACTAAAAACTTACCTACTTTTGTGTCTTTAAATTTCTTTTTCATACTCCCAGGTTAATCGTAACATAATGAATATTAAGTAAATATTAAGTTCGTAGAAATCTTCTTGCTCGTCAGGTGTATAATACGCCCAGCCTAAAAGAGGTCCTATCTTAAATCTTTCAGATAAACTAATTTCTAAAATTCTCATATTAAAATCTCAAGCTAATGTTTTCGTATTCTGTTTTAGCATCGAAACTTGGACAGTCTTTAGAACTAAAATCTCTATGTCCGTAAACAACCCCTCCGTAGGTGTCGTGTAGTTGGCATAAGAGATCTACTAAAGCTTCTCTTTGAAGTTCGTTTCTAGTATCTTTAAATTTAGTATTATCAGCATTCATACCACCGGCATATGCTATACCTATCGAGTCCCAGTTATGGCCTTTAGTATGTGCACCGGTACGCTCAATCGGTCTGCATTCGTGTACTTCTCCGGCCAGGTCAATAAAGAAATGATAACCAATATCAGACCAGCCTCGCTCTTTGACGTGCCAGGTGTATAAGTCTTTTTTTGTAACATCTCTACCCTCAGGTGTAGCCGTACAATGGATTATAATTTTATTTATCTTTCTCAAGAGTTAATTACATTTTATGTGAGTCGTAGTCTAATCCGTAGAAAGAATGAACTCCGTTACCCTCGATGTCTATAGCGTAAGTTTTCCAGCCATAAGGATGGTCAACCTCTCCGTCTTCATCTGTAATATCTGCATCATCCCAACATACGTCAATATGCCAACCTTTTGAGAATACTGGAGCATTTACTTCCTCTCCTTCCTCGTCATATTCTCCTTGTTCAAGAACAATATTTCCTAGTTGTACAATAGTACTTTTGTGAGTTGGATATTCGTTTCCATCTTCATCAGTTGCAGTTCCAAGAGCATCAATTTTACTTTGTGCTTGTTCTCTTGAATCAAATTCGTATTTTGCTATTCTCATTACTTATTTATTTTATTATTTACTCTTGTTGTTATTATAGATGTAATTGTTACACTTGTGTTAATGCTGCTAATTCTGAATCGCTTAATGCAGTGTTGTAAACTCTTACGTCTTTTACGTTTCCGATAAATTTAGCAGATGTTCCGTTTGATGATGCAAAATTTAAAGTATCTAAAGTTCCACTTGAAAAATTTAATCCACTAAAAGAATACCCCACACCATTTATGTATAATTTACAACCACTTGCACTATATTTAAAGGCAAGTTTATTATTGTTGGTTTGTGTGATTGTTTGTACTGTATTAAATGATGATGAGCCATTTTCAATAATCGCATAAAGTCTATTTGCTGTAAAAAATTCAAAAAACAATCTATTAGAACTACCATCACTTAAAGATATAATTGCACTGCTTGTCGCAGGAGATAAAAGACTTACCTCTGCATACAATACACCCTCTGTTGAGTTTATTACTTGCTCATTAGCACCATTGTTACAACTATCAGCCAACCTCGTTACTGTACTACCTTGTGTGTTTATCAGCGATGTGCTATAACTTCCTTGTTCAAACATTGCTCCATACATTAAAAATTGTTTTGTATCACTTCCAATAACCCTTATTAAATTTGATGGAGAGGTAGGTGTAATAGATGAACTTGTTGTTACATAAACTACAACTCTATACCATCCATTTCCAAAATTAATTACATTTGATGTACAGTTATTTACGGTTGATGCAATGACACTATTCTCTCTGACTTCAAATAAAGCATTCCAAGAAACACCCCCATCATCGACTGGTGTAGCACCCCAATCATTATAATTATTAGACTCATATCTTAAATCTAAATCATCTCCATTATGCTTTACAAAAAAAGATAAACTATAAGTTGTTGAGGTTGATAAACTTGCTGACCAAAATAAACTAACGAATTGGTCAGAACTACTTGTTTTAGTGATTTTACTTGCATTTAAAGTACCATCTGGACTTAAAGAATTATTACTTGTAACATTGCCACCAAAACTAAATAAATTACTTTGAGTATAAAAATTACTCCTACTCGGCTCTAACAAAAAAGCACCTTGTGTATTACCTAAAAAATCTATTCTTGGTTCTCCACTACCTACCTCTTCAATTAAACCATCTTTATTTATAACAGTAGCCTTTGATGCTCTACTAAAATCAAATGGCAGAGGTTTAAAGTTCCCATTCTCGTCATTATAAGCTAACGCAGAGCCTTCTTTTGTTGCCCAATTTCCGTTCCCAAATTTTAAAGTATTTGCCATATTTATTTTATTGAATATTGTTGTGCTTGTGCCATATCTGTAAAAGATGTCCAAGACGTTAGTTGTTCTAGTTCGCTATCTGTTAATGCTGAATCGTAGTATTGTAGTTGTTTAGTCTTTCCGTAGAAAGGAAAAGCACCATTACCTTGATTAAATTCTAAAACACTTAATCCACTCGGCATAACTGCAGTTGTGTCTGTTCCAACCTCAATTCCATCTATAAAAAATTTAACATCATTTAATCTATAAAAAATAGCTACTTTGTGAAATTCTTTTATATCATTTACAGAAAATTCTTTACTTACTTGAATAGCGCCATTAGTCCTAATTTGAAACCTTATTATATTTGAGCCACTATCATTATAATGAAGTCTTACTACATTATCAGTAGTACCATCTGAAACTGAAATTTGTCTCCTTGTTTGGTCATCAACCAAAGCACTAATCTCTGCCATCAAAACACCCTCTGAATCATTAAACGTAGCTGCATCTCCAGAGTCATTAGCAGTTTCTGCTGAACGAGTAGTTGTACTTCCACTATTGGATTTGATATAACTTGTTGGGTATGAGCCAGCTTCTAATTGCGCTCCCCATAAATAAATACTACTTGTTCCATCTCCTTGATAACTATCTGTATTGTCATTTTGCAATCCGTAATATGTAGCTATATTACCAAATTGAGTGGTATAAGTAGATATACATCTATACCAACCATTAGGGTATTTTTCTATTTTTGTGCTTATAAGTCTACTTCCTCCTTGAGCAACAATAGTTCCGTTTTCTAAATCAAATACTGCATTATTATAAGTTCCACTACCTCTAAACATTCTTAAATATCTTCCATTACCTCCACTTTTTGCAAATACTGATTGAGTATAAGCAACACCAGTTCCAGAAACAATAATCGTATCTGATATTCTATGCGTTCCGTTTGCTGTATCTTCAATTAATTTGGAAGCATTTAATGTTCCGTCTGGGGATATAATGCTATTAGCGATAACAGATGAATTAAATTTAGTACAATC
>Ga0228642_1000136_pt1 | contig 31825 bp, 22 predicted proteins | sample 53DmetaG_FD_190071 | JGI IMG/M metagenome (GOLD analysis project Ga0228642, IMG submission 190071) | Seawater microbial communities from Monterey Bay, California, United States - 53D | ecosystem: Environmental > Aquatic > Marine > Coastal | place: USA: California | collected 2016-09-29
AAGGAATAAGCAGAAGCTAAGGAAAAAGCAGAAGCTAAGGCAGAAGCAGAAGCTAAGGAAAAAGCAGAAGCTAAGGCAGAAGCAGAAGCTAAGGAAAAAGCAGAAGCTAAGGCAAAAGCAGAAGCTAAGGAAAAAGCAGAAGCTAAGGCAAAAGCAGAAGCTAAGGCAGAAGCAGAAGCTAAGGCAGAAGCAGAAGCTAAAGCAGATGCAGAAGCTAAGGAAAAAGCAGAAGCAGAAGTTAAGATTGAAGAGGAAGATGCAAAAATAGAAATTAAAAAGGAAGTAAAAGAATATATTAAGGATAAAATTAAAGATAAAAATGAAGATAAAAATGAAGATAAAAATGAAGAAAATGATAGAAAAACAAATTTTAAGAATATATTAAAAAAATTTAAAGATATACATAATGAAAATGTAGGAGTTAAAAATATAGATTATGATTTAAAAATAAAAAAAAAATTTAATTTAGTAATTAATGAGTTAGAAAAAAATAATATTGATATCAAAAGTAAAAATGAATTTATTAAATACATGATTAAAGAATTAATTGATATGATTAATTGAGTAAATTTTTGATAATTTTTTATTAATTATTTTTCCTAGTAATTTAAAACCGAATGAATTTAAATGTATATTATCAAATTTATATAAATTAGTAGTTTGTTTAAATTGGTCTAATAATTATTTTGTTAAATAAAGTACATAACAATTTGATAAATTTCTATAATATCATGTAATTTAATCTGGAATTGCAGTTTTATTGAAAATTCATGAGAAGAAGTAGTTAATAATATTATTACTTTTATATTATATTTATTATATTATTTATTATATTATTTAATATATTATTTAATATATTATTAGTAAGTTGTTGGTTAGTATAAAATATACCTATATCATTATCACCAGTATGTATAAATACTATACTTGATTTAAAATTAATACATAAAGTATATATATATTATTTAATAAATATCTACTTGTTGCACATCCAAACTGGAATTAAAATATTTAATTTATTATTAATATTAACTTTTATATGTTCCCAAAATGTAAACATATTAAATTTTTTAGAGTATAATTTTGATTTTGTTTTATTAATTATATTTTTTTGTTTTGCAATATATGACATAATATAAGAATTTAAGTTAAGTAAAGATATTATTAATCTTATTATTTCAGCGTTAATTAGGCAAATTGAGAATTAAGTAATAATTTAGTTTTATTAGTAATAATATTATGATAATGAATTGTTGTTAATATTAATAATACTGTATAAAACATTATATATAATACTATTAAATTTTATATGTTATAAAGACTTATTTTTATATAAATAAATATGAGTGAATTAAATTATTTACAAAAAACATTAAAAGATAAAGATATACATATAGAACATTTAGAAAAAAAAAATGCGGCATCTGTTAAATATATAGATTACTTAGAAGGAGTTGTTAATAATCAAAAAATAAAAATATATGAATATATAGTTTATTTAGAAAAAGAATTAAAAAATGATAAGGAATTAAGTATAAATTATATAAATGCATTACGTAGTAAAGTTAGTATTTTAGGTTCAAAAATTGATAAAATACAGGAACAATTAGAAATTTATAAAAATAAACATTTACAATTAATTATTGATCATGACCTATTAATACTTAAAAATAAATGATTAAAATTGTTTTTTTTTGTAAATTTGTTAGTAAAATGGAAAATTTTATATTAAAATAATAAATAACAATTATAAAATATTTGTAAAAATTTTAAAATATGGAGTTTAAAACTAGAAGATAAGCAAAAAAATATAATATTTGGACATTAATTGAAGTACCGAGATATTATAATAATTTGGAGTAGATTATAATTTTAAAGTGTTAATAATGATAGTATAATGATAGTATAAAAATACTAGAATATAGAAGGAATATATAGATTATTGTAATAATTTGAAAATTAAAAAACAAATTACAATTTAGATAGAATTATCATAGTAAGAAGTAAATCCTCTTAAAGTAATTGTAACTTCATTATGAATACTATGTTCATTAAGTGACTTTAATTGTAGTCCAATAAATTTATCTAAACCACCTTGGATTTGTAATAATGTTGAGTTATTATATAAATTACTAAGAATTGGATTAGGTGCGGTTATAGAAGTAATTTGCATAACATTAATTTCTTTTCTATTACTAATAGAACCAGGAATTTTTAGACATTCAGTATCAGTATCAGTAAAGTTACTATTGGATTTAAATAAAAGACCCGTATCATTATCATCTATTGTATCATTATTTATTAAGTTAACATTTATAGCACTATCATCAACAATTCTTAATTGATAATATCTATCTTTATTATTATTATATTCATCAACATTAATTTCAATATATTTAATATATAAATTATGTTCTCCTACCCACATAAAACGATTTAAAGTAGTTTTTGAAAAAATAGCAACATCTGGGTCAACTTGACCACTAATTCTATTACCCCATTGATAATTATTAGATAAATCATTGAAGTAAAATTGTAATGAAACATATGAATATCTTGCTAATGAAATAAATTTTTTATCTTGTGTAGGATATAATTTTATATATGCATTAAGTAAATGGGATGCATCTTTTTGATTATACTGTATTGTTCCATCACTTGGTGATGAAGTTTTATCAGCAGTTCCGTCATTAATTATAATTTTAGAAATTTCTAATTCAGTTGTAATTAAATCTGTAGAATTTGTTAATGTAAAATCAGGACTTGAAGTATCAACATTATCATTAGTAGTAATAATATTTTGTTGTTCTTTACATAAGTAAAATCTATTATTAGTAGGCTTTCTAACAAGACCTGAAAATTTATAATAATTTAATTTATTACCTGTATATATATTTGAACCAGATTGTGTTTGATAAAAACCAATAGTTGATAGAATGTTATTTGGATAATCATAATTATGATTTTGATAATGTAATATAAAATGATCATTATGTGAAAATTGAATTGTATTATAAATTAATTGTATAGTATAACTGGTTAGTGTAAAACTATCAGTTAAATCAGTACTATAATAATTTTGATATGTTCCTGATGTGATTATAGTTGCAATATTAGATATAAGGTACTGTCCTTGTGGAATAGTTATAATTTTAGTATTATTAGCATTAATATCAGGAGTAATATATAATTTATTATTATGTTCATTAATAATAATTTTTCCAGTTGAATTTTTAATTGCTAAACCACCATAATAATTATCACTATGTACATTATTAGCACCAACGACTATTAAAGGGTCATCAACTATTAAAGTATCAGTATTAATTTCAGTTTTATTACCTAAAACTGTAAAATTACCAACAACAGTAATATTTTGATTTACAATTAAATCTTTGGAAATATATACTCCACCCATAACTTTAAATGAAGCAGAACCATCTATTAAAGCTTGATCTTCATTATTTATAATAGTTTGTTTATTTGTTGTTGTTGTTAAATTAATATCTTCATTTTCAGATTGAATATTTGTAAAATCTTTTGAAATAATATTATTATTAGCTTGTGCTTTAAAATTAATGCCTCCCATAGAATGTAGTATCATAGAATTATCAGGGTCAATATTATTAGTATGTATTGATGTTCTTTGAGTAGAAGTAATATTAATACCTGCTGATGAATAAATATTAAAAGCAACATTTAATCCTACATCATTAAGTCCATGTGATAGTAAATTCATATTATCTTGTGCTTCAATATTATTATTTGCTTCTGCTTTTAAATTAATACCACCTAATGAATGTAATATCATAGAATTATTTTTATCATTATTAGAACTATGTATTGATATTCTTTGACCTGATGTAATATTTATACCTCCTGAAGAATTAATATTAAAAGGAACATTAGAACCTACATCACTTAAACCTTTTGCAATTAAATTAAGATACCCATGATTGCCTAATGTTTCGTCTGAATCTGTTCTATTATCATTAAAATTCTTAGTCTGAATTAATAATTGTTTATTTTTATGAACTTCAAGTTTTGTTCCTCCATTTTTTGAAATAATTTGAATAGAAGAAGATAAAGGATAATTAGTATCATTATTATCTAATTTACCAGAAAAATTGATTATATTTATAGTTTCAAGAGAATTATCAATACCTGAATTAGTAAATAAATTAATAGAATTAATTGTATTTTTATTAGAAGATATAGCAATTTTACCACCATTTAAATGTACATACTTATCATAATGTGAATTTAGTAATATACCTCCATTAAAAGATCTAAGTTTAATTGAAGAATCATATAATGTTTCAATTTGATTATTACTATAATGTGTATATGGATCAATATTAGTATTAATGGAATCTTTATTACCATTATAATTATTAATACTTATCATATCATTTTGACCTTTTGTAATTTCATTTTCTTCTTTCGTTTCAATAATTATAGCATCATTTAAACCTTGTGAAATTATATCTGTTATGTATGCGTTAGTAATCATATCATTTTTAATAATAGGCTTACTAATATCATTTTTTATAAATTCAACGTAATTTAAAATTTTTACTTTTATTTGATTTTTATTATCATAATCAGAATTACTTTCATATACGATTGCTTGTAAATTAATTATATTTAATTGTGTAATTATATCATATTTATGTACGTCAATATCATTATTTAGTATTAAAGTAATAATATTTCCTTTCGATTTAATTAAAATTTTACCTGAATGAATAGATGTTAAATCCTTTTCTAAACCACCAATATTTATATTACCGAAATATGATAATAAATTTATTGAATTATTTTCACCTTTCAAATTTAATAAATTAATACTATTAGTAATATCAGTATTAGTATTTAAATAAATATTCGATGATTCCTCACTTAATAAAGGTGATTTAATTATTATATTTTTTTTTGCTTCTATATCAATTCCACCATTATCAGATTTAATTTTAATAGAATCATATTTAATTGATTCTTTTGATTGTAGATATATTTGACTATTATAATTATTTGCTAATAAATGTATTTGTGTTCCTTTATCATTATTATTTACTAATGTATTACTATTTTCTTGATTTGTTACTAATTGTATAATACCATTACTTCTTATTTTTAGTATTTCATTACCAGGAATATTTAATGAATAATATAAACTATTATTACTATAGGAATTATCAAGAGTATCTGGAATAAATTTAGTAATAATATTATTTTTATAAGTAATATTATTAACTGTTTTAAATATTTGATAGGTTTTATTTTGTAATAATTGTATATTTAAATTTTTACTAATAAATTGAGTTAATATAAAACTGATTTTATATTCATTTTCAATAAGTATAGTATATGGTAAATTATCATCTATTAATAAATAATCGTTTTTAATTAAAGGATTATAATAATCATATATAAATATACAGTCTTTATTACTTAGATTATGTTTATCTGGAAATTGAATAATAGCTTTTTTTATACTTTCATTAACTTGTGTAATTTGAATATTTAAGGGGTGAGATATTACTATTTTATCATTTTTATAATAATTAATAGAACTATGAGTAATTAAATCAATATCAATATTATTATTAGTATTAACATTAATTTCAAATAAAGCAGGGGAATCCTTATAAGTATGTTTAAAATATGAATAAGTTTGTGTATCATAGGAATTTAAAGGTATGTATAATAATAAAGGATAATAAGATGTTTGTTTTAAAAAATCTAAATAATAATTATCTTTATTATTATAAGATTCATTTATTTCGTTTTGAGTTCTAACACTATTCCATATTTTTATTTTTTTTAAACATGCATCTAAATACTGATCTACACCAGGATTTCCACCAATATATGCTATTCCTGATGCTGTTGTTCCTTCAAATATATTATTCAAAAAATTTAAATCTGTAAGTAATAAACCATTAATATACATTTTTGCGGCATCATTATTTGTTATAGCAGAATTATCATAAGTAAAAGCAAAATGTGTCCATATGTTAAAAAATTGTGATATATCATAATATATATATCTATCATAAAAACTAAAATTCATATAAACTCCATTAGTTGTTAAATAAACAGATAATAGTTGTCCAGCACTATTATTACCTTGTTTATAAATTACTTGATGAGATTTAGAAGAACCTGATAATTTAGCCCAAAATTCTATTGTAATATCATTACCTCCTAATTCAGGTGCAATATTTGGTGGTATTTCTAAGTAATTATTAGTTCCATTAAATATATATTCAGTTTCAGTTATATTAAATATATTTGAAATATTTTGAGATATATAATACATTTCTTCTGTATAAGTATTATTTTTATGTAATTTATCTATAAAATATAAACCTGTTGTAGTTTCCCAAGGATTTGTAAATTGATTTACTAATAATGTTGGAACAGAAGTTATTTTGACATTAACATATTGATTTATAAGATTTCCAGAAATATTTTTAGGAATATGTATTATATGATTTAATTGATAATTAGGACATTGATGTGGATTAATTAAAGTAATAGTTGGTTGTGAATTTATAACATTTATATTAAATTTTAATTTATTATTTAAAATACTACCTTCTGTTATATTTACTTTATAATCTCCAATTATAATGGTATCATTTTTTATATTAAATTGAATTTGATCACCAATATGATAATTTATACCATTTAAAGCATAAATATATGTAATAAATGAATTAATAACAACAATTTTAAATTTAATATTTGTTTCATAACTAGTATATAGGGTTCCCGTCGAATCATATACAGTTATATCTTCTGGTTGAGTAATATAATCAAAAGTTTCATTCTGATTAATTGTAAAATAAGTGTGTGTTCCGTTACTAATCATATTATTTTTAAAATTATAATTAGTAAGTAATACTATTGGTGGATTATTATCAATATAAATAAAATTACCATCGTTCCAATTAGTATTATTATTAATATCATCAATTATAGTTATATCAATAATATTTTCAAATTCAATATTAATATCAGTCGTACTATTATTAATATGATGTAAAGTATTAAAAGAAAATTGTGTAGGTGTTTCATAATTTATTTTAATATCATTATAAATTATAGAATTAGTACTTAATAAATTTGATATATTAATAATATCATTTGTTTTTAAATTATGTTTTTTTATAAATAAATCTACATAACCAGTATAATTAATTATATCTATTTTAACATTTTTTTCAAATATTTTTGAAACATCATAAATTATTTCGGTACTAGTTGATGTTTTATCTAATATTTTATTACCATATAAAAGATTATTAATTTCTTCTATAATAATATTATTAGATAATGGTATCTGAATTCCCATATTAGATGTAAAATTATAAAATTTAATAAATTTTTGTATTATTGGCGTATTTTGTAAAAATGAATAATCGTTAAAATTTGGGGTACTATTAGTAATTAAATAATTTATATTAAAAATATTATTAGGAATACCAATTTCAATACTATCATATATATCATATTTGTAAATTATCATATTAGATTTATTAAATTCACCTTTTATAACATTAACTTTAATTTTATCAAAATCATTTAAGATTGTTTGATCTGGAATAATTATAGTATCATTATTACTGTAATTTTTAATACCTAGTGGATTACTAATAAAATCTAATTCGGTAGTAGCAATACCATTATTATCAACGTTAATTTTAAAAATAGCAGGATTTATTGATAAATCACTATTATCTTTATATCTATAATTACTATTTGGTTTCCAATTTGTACCTTGTATTTGAGTATAATATTTATTTATTGTTAAATGAATATCTGTCCCTTTTTTGACTGTTGTTGATAAAGATAAAAGTGGATTATCAGTATTATTAGCACCTAATGTATGCTGAATAATATTATTAGTACTTATACTTGTCAGTATACCATTATTATTTAAATTTTCAGTAAAAATTTGAATTTGGATATCACGGGAGGAACCAGGAATATTATTTTTTGAAATAATTAAAATACTATTACTAATATAACCAAATCCACCATTATTTACCGAAATTGTTTTAACAATATCATTATGAATTTCTATATCAAATTTAGCACCATTCATATTAGTATCATTATGAATATCACTAATTACTAAATTAGAAATATCCGGATTTGAAATAGATATATTATTATCATTTCTTTTTTTAGTAACAACGTAAGTATTATTATTTTCTTTATATACTTGCACGTTAAAATGTAGCTGATTAGAATATGTAATATCATAATAATTAGGTGTCCAGTTAATACCTTTTTGAATTTGTTTTACTCCAGTACATATAATTTGAATTGAAACCGTATTATTAGTATTAATTGGGGATGTTAATTTAATTTTTGTACCAATTAAGTAACCTTCTAAATTAGTTCCTTGTTTTAAAGTTATAGATAAATTACTATTCAAAGTACTTCCATTAATTTCAAAAATAGCAGGTTCATATATCTCAAGAACATTACTTGTAACTAAAATTTCTAATTCCTTATCACCAGTTGTTGAGGTTTCTAATCCAGTAATTGTGATTGTATCACCGTCTCTGTAATTATTACCTTTTAATGCTTGAATATATACAATTTGATTGTTTTCATTAACTTTTATTTCAAATTGTGCTTTATCACAAATATCCCGTGTTAAATCATCAGGATTTCCAGTAGTTGTTTTACTATTATCAGTTATATAACTATGTGTAGGTTTAAAATTTGTATTACTACTAATAATATTAGACATAAATGATATATTTGTTTTTAATTTACTAGGTGGTCCATCACGGGCATCTAAAGAATTTTGTGTATGAATATAAGATAAATTACTTTCATCATTATTCCAATTAGGTTTTGGTTCATCAATGATTCTTATATCAGGTATTAGGGAACATCTAATATCACTACCAGTATTAATAGATGTTATATATATTTTTTGAGGAGTATTTATAATATCATCTGGAAAGTGTAAAATATTATCAGGGTAGTTTATAGTTGTAATTTTACCATCAGTTAAATTTTCTTCAAAAATTATAATTTGTAAATCAGTTGATGGATTATTATTTATACCAGTTCCATTTATTTGAGTTCTTGATATAGTTAATATATCATTTACATAGTATTCGTCACCAGAAGTTTCAATAGTAAAATGAGTTATTATACTATCACCAAATTCTATGTTAACTGTAGCACCTGAGCCAATTCTTTTATCATTTAGTATTACTTCTTTACCAATTGTATAATTTTCATAATTTGATAATTTATATATTTCTGTTTGTGTTGTATTATCTTGTTGTATATTGATACTAAATTTACTAGGTGTAGTATCTAAATTAAATGTTTTATCAGTTATAATATAAGAATTTGTAATCCAATCACGTACCGGAATAATTTCCCCAAATACTTCAAAAATTACATTAATATCAATATTATTTAAAAGATTAGTACTATCAGGATATATATTAATTACATTTAATAACCAATAATGTTGTAATGTATCACTTGAATAGTAATATTTTTCTAAATTTAATATATTATATTTTAAATTAACATCAATATCACTATTAAATGATTGAATTTCAATAGATGCCTTATATAAAATATTTAAATTAGCAGATTTTATAGTATCTAAATAAGATTCAATTGTGCCATTTATATAATTATTATGAATTAAAATTTTAGTTGCTTCATTCTGATTATTATTAAATTTTAATTTTTCAGTTTCAGGTAAATCTGTATCGGTATTAGTACTAAATTTATATTGAAAAGTTGATAAGGTTTCATCTGTATTTTGAGTAATTATACTTTTAGTAGGATCTACTATTAATTTTATATCAGTTCCTTTATTTAATGATACAATATTACCTACTGCTTTCACATTAGTATAAATATTTGTATCAATTAAATTCATAGGAATAAATAAAATTAAATTACTTATATTATTTAAATTTGTTAAGTAATCACTTAAATTTGGTTCATAATTTCCACTTCCTAAAACTGTAATAGAATTTTTAATTTCTATTTCTGTTCTAACACTATTCCATACTCTAAATTGTTTTAAGAAACCTTTAAAATAATTATCAGTATCATAACCACCTATTGACATACTTGAATTTGCTGTTGTAAAGAAACTATCATTAGTACCATAATTAGAATTCCAATATACTCCATTTCTATAAAGTTTAATATATTGGTAATACGTATCTACATTAGTATAAGAATTATCAAATACAAAAGCAAAATGTATCCATTGATCTAGAGAACTAAAAGAAGCATGTTCTAAGTTCCAATTTTTATATCCATATCCAGAATATAGATAAAAATATAATTTACTATTAGATTCTCTAATACATAGTTGTAATATATCACTATTTCCATCATCTTGATAAAATATTTTTTGTTCTGATCTTTTAGTTGAGTCTATATAAATCCAAAAATCTATTGTCCATTCACTATTTGCTAATTGTGGCGAAATATTTTTTGGTATTTCAAAATAATTACTATTTCCATTAAATTCATAATAATCACTATGAATTACTCCTGGAAATTCAATATTATATATATCAAGATTATTTTGAATAATTTGTGAATATTTATATTCATTATGAATATGATATACTTGTGAACTATCCATATTATCTAAAGTAATTAAATCTTGATTATATGAAATATTAGTATTATCTATTTCTGTATTATTAATATATAATTTTTCATCCTCTAAAAATTTATTATTAGAATTTAAAGTAATATTAAGTATATTTGAATTATGTACTGATTTTTTAATAAGTCCTTCAATATTTATATAATCATCTTCTAAAGGAGGTAAATAAAATATAAGTGAAGAATCATTAATATTATTATAAAAGTAGTCGTTATTATTTAATGAATTATAATATAAAATATAGTCATCTGTTTTTACTTCATTATAAAATATTATATCAGCGATATAACCATTAAAATATTCAGAATGTGAATTATTAAAAAATGAACCAATATAATAATTTTTATTTAATTCAATTTGATTATTTAAAATAATTTCATTTATAAATTGTGTATTATCTAATACACCATTTATATATAATTTTAAAGTTCTACTAGTAAATTTTATTCCTGTTAGAGTAATCGCAACATGTGTCCATACATTAAAATTTATAGTATTAATACTTATATAAGTTAAACTGGAATTAGAATTTGAAAATGAAATACATAATTTTCTATCATTATTTATATAAATATGAATAAATATATTATTTAAATAAGTACCTTGAAAATATATTGTAGATTTAGAAGTTAATAATGTATTTATATTAATCCAAGACATAAAAGTAAATTTAGAAACTAAATTTGGTCCGTAATTATTTGGTTCATGTTGAATATTAATAAATTGTCGATCATTAAAATTTAAATAAAATCTATTTTTTTGTGTAATAGTAAAAATACTATCATATTTAATATTATGTTTAGTATTATAATTTATAATAGCTTTTTTATCTAATACATTAATTGTTAAATTATTATCTAATAATCTATTAGATTTAATATTAAATAAATTATTTGTTCCTTCCTCACTAATATAAAAATCACTTATTAATATATTATTATCATAATCAATACTATAATCAATATTTTTATATCCTAAAATAGTACCAATACTATTAGGTTGTGAAAATAAAAATATAACTGTCTCATTAATACTATAATCAATTGGATTTAAAAAATTTGTAACTTTAAAAATAATTTTATTATTATCTAAATAAATACTATAATTAAAACTATAACCATTTATTAAACTATTATTATTTAATAAATCTTGAATTTTTAAACAAAATGTATTTAAATTATAATTTGCATCAGGTATAATTATATTATATTTTTTTTCTACTTCATCTCTAATTTCTTTAATATATATTATATTATTAATACTATTATTAGTACAAGTTATATAATTTCTAAAAGGTTTTTCATAACTACCATCATCTAATTCATTTGAAAATAGTAAGCATTTATTTGTATTAATACCTATATAATCTCCACTTGTTATATTATGTAATATATTTAAATTTCCTGCTATGTCTAAAGTTGATTGAGGAATATTAAAACCTATATGTGTTTCTAAACCTTCTTTTATAGTAAATAAATCATCAGGTTGTAAAATTAATTCAAGTCGATTTGGAATTAAAATTTGATTATCTAAATTAATAATTAATTTATCATAAGAATTATAATTTTTACCACTTGTTTCACATATTATACTATCTAAATTACCATTAATTATATTTATTTTTAATGATAGTCCAGATGCATTAGGATTTGTTTCATTTATAATATCACTTTCAAATATTAATAAATTACTTCTTGATACTTGAACTGGGTAAGTAAATTTATTGTAATTAATATTTGTAATATCTAATGCTCTAAGTTTAACACCTTTAATATTATATAAAGGATTAACTATTTTACCCATAGATATACCACCTTCTAAAACATTTTTATTAACAGATTGTGTATGATATGATGTATTGTTATTAAAACTTTTATCGGGGAAAATAGACATTCTTAATTTATTATTTGTATAAAATGATATTACTTGATCTTCTATCAATTCTTTATTTTCTACTTCAATTCTTGTATCTTTATTTTTATTACATAAAATATAAGGTCCTATATCTCTCCAACCTGCATCTCCTTTTAATTTAATATCTTCTTCATCAGAACAATGATTACTATAATTTTGATTTTGATAAAATTCCTCACCATCCCATCGAAGTCCTTCTTTAACATAGTACATTTCTAAAATACCATTCTTACCTTTATCTTTATCAACATTTAATCTTAATAAACCATTTATATTTCTATATGGAGTATCTGTTAAATTTGGTCTATTACTCATATTACCAACTGGTAATTTTAAAAATCCAGATGAATCTATATTAATATTACCTTTTATATTTACATCTCCATAAGTAGAAAGATTTCTAATATTTAAATCCGATAATTCATTTTTTGAATTAAATTGTCTAAATGAACCATCAGGATTTTTTAATATTGGTTCATCAGAAATACTATCATTATTTATATCTAAATTGGATACTAAATTATAAGGTTTATTAATCTCCATCCATAAATTATGTTGTTGAAAATTATTAGGCATTCTTATTAACCCAGTAAATTTATGAACATACTCTAAATTAGAATTTAATCCGCCATATTTTATTACAAAACCTGAAGGATTACTATCATGTTCTCTAGTTGAATTAGCACCTAATACAATTAATGGATCATCTGCAACAACATTTTCTGTTAATAATTTTGTAAATGAACCATGAACTGTTAAATTTCCTACTATATTTACATTTTTACCTACATATAAATCATTTTTTATAAAACCAGCACCTTGGACTTGTAATGTTGAAGGTTTACTTAAAGATAAATTAGCATCTTTAATACTATCATCATCTACACCAAAATTACTACTATTTAAACCATTTTTATCTCCTATTACTATATTATGTCCTATATTAATATTTTTCATAATACCAATTCCTCCATTAAATACAGAACAACCTGTAAATATAGATACTGAATCATCTTTATTATTAACTGTTAATTGATCTTTAATTACAGCATTTCCATCTATATTTATATTACTACTAATATTTATATTAGAAAGTAAATGTAAATCACCCCCAACAACTAAATTTTTTAATATTGCTGTTCCTCCATTACATAATATCGATGCTGTATCAAAATTTTGTAAACCTACATCTGATACATTATAAGCATTTATATGATCTGTATGTCTTGTATATCCATGGAAGAATGCCTTATTGTACATATCTAATTGTCGTATAATTGACCAATTATCTACGTTTAAATTTCCATTTACATTCAAATTACCTTCTATAATATTTGTATTTCCTATTACTGTTAAAGGCGTAAATATATTTGTTCCATTATTTATTTCTTCTGTCTGTTCTAACATTATTTATAAATATATAATATTAAAATTTTAAAATATATATTTTACTAAATAAGTTTAATGCGAGTTTAAATATTTTTAATAGTTTAACTTATATTTATATGTTATTATTATATAATTCGGATAGTCATTATGATAGTTTTTATGATACAATATAATTTAGTAATACGTAAAGATACTAATAATTTCATTAATCATAATAATAATTATTTTAGAATTTAATAATTTATTATATATTTATAATAATAATAAAATAATTTATGAAATTTCAATCATTGGAATATAATAATATTATATTATGTTTTAAATATTTAACTTATGATAATGAAGAATATAAATTATTTTTAATATAAATTATTTTTAATATAAATTATTTTTAATATAAATTATTTTTAATATAAATTATTTTTAATACTAATGTCTAACAAATATAATTCAATCTTTAAAAAAAATTAATAAGTTAATTAATATAGAAAATGGAAAAGGTAAATTACAATATCCATATAACTATTAAATTTTTGTATTTTTAAGATATTTTATTAAATTAATTATTTCAATAGTGATATCGTTTGATATTAATTTTAGATCAATAAATATTCCATTTGAATTAATAGTATGTTTAATATTATTTAATTTTATAATTTTATAAACTTCTATTAATTGTTCTTCGTGTAATTCTTTTATATTATCAATTATGTAATTATATGATTCATTCACATCATTACATGCATTTTTTATATTATATTCCTCATTCGTATCATTATATTCTTTTTCTGTATTATTGTATTCCGATTTCATATTATATTAATTATTATAATTAAACTTTAAATAAATTTTAAGTAACCTATTTAAAATTGATTTATTATAAAATATATATAATGACAAATAATTATATCTCCAAAATTAATTATTTAATAAGTAATACACAATATACAAATAATTTTATAAAATCTATAATGTTAGCATTAGATCCTAATTTTAAATTATATGATAAGGAAGTAACATTAGAGATTTTATATAATTTAAAAAAAAGATTAAAAGAGGATTTAATTGAAAAAAACTTATTTCTAAATTTTGATAATAAATTAAAATTTAAAAAAAATGATATTTATGTTGATTTAAATTCACAAAATTTAGATATAGAGGAATATACTAAAAAATATATATCATATTATTTTAATATTAATATTATTATTATAAATCAAACTACAAAAAAACATAGAAATATTATAGATTATAATCCTCTTTGGTATAGTATAATATTAATAAATGAAAAAAATAATTATATCCCTTTTATGGTAAATGATTTACTAAATAATGAAGAAATACAAATAATATTTAAAGAATTTACTATTGATGATTTATTTATATTCAGAAATGAAACAGATATATCAGTTGAAGAAAAGGATAAAATTGCAAAACTTAAAAAACTTAAAATAAATGAATTAAAGGATATTGCATACGAGTATGATATTGATGTATATAAAATTAGTAATTCAACTAATATTAAGAATAAATTTAAAACTAAACTTGAACTTGTTGAAGACATAAAAAATTATATTTTACAAAGTAATTGATAGTAATATTAATTAATTATGTCCCGAGTAATTCTTGATACAATGAATAAACAATATATCATTATTATAAATTTAGCACTATCAATAATAAATTTTCCTATTTTAAATTCTATTCCATATATTTTTTTTGTATAGTCTTCAAATTTTTTAAAATCATTTATACCATCACCATCACTATCTTTATTAAAAAATGGTAATATAAGATTATTAAATAATGATTCTGTTATATAACCTATATTTTTGCCCATAGTAAATCCTATTGCAGTATCAACAACACCTTTCTCTATAATATACTTTCTAAAATTATCTAAATTAAATATATTAATAGTCTTTTTTTCAATTTCATAAAGTGGTGTATATTTATCAGTCATATTATATTATATATATATAAATAATATAATTAATATTAAATATATGTTTAAATATATTAATAATAGATTAAGTAATGCTAAAACTTTAATTAATTATTTTCCTATTGTATTAAAAGAAGCAAAAGGTATTTTTGTAAAGGTATTTTGTAAAAGATATTAATAATATATTGATTGTATATTAGCAGCTGGAACATTACCATTAAGTCATAATTATTATATTATTAATAATTGTTTAAAAAATTTTAGTAAAAATAATTATCCAGTTCAAACAATGGATATACCAACACAATTACAATATAAATTTTTTAAAAGTTTATATAATTTTTACCGAATGATATATCAAATAATTTTAAAATACAAATGTGTTCTCCTTCTGGTGCTGATACGATAGAAGCTTCTATTAAATTATCTAAAAATAGCAACAAAACGAAATGTTATATTATATTTTATTGGTGGTTATCATGGACAATCCTTCGGTGCTTCAAGTATAAGTGCAAAAGTTAGAAATTCCTTTATATATTCTGGAATGCAATATGTACATTTTTACCGTACCCTGATGATACATTTTCATCAACTTATAATATTAATAGATATATTAATCAACTTTTAATAGATACACATACTGGTATTTCTACCCAGCCGCAATTATTTTTTAACCCATACAAGGTGAAGGAGGTGTAAATATTCCACCAATAAAATTTATACAAAATTTAAGAGAAATTACTTATAAATTAAACATTCCATTAATTTCAGATGAAGTACAAACTGGTTTTTGTAGAACAGGAAAAAAATTTGCTTTTCAACATTCAAATATTATTCCTGATACGATTTGTACTGCAAAAGCTATTGGTGGTAGTCAACCATTAGCTTGCTTATATTATATTATAAAGATTTAGATAAATGGAATGAATTTAATCATTCCTGAACATGGATAGGAAATCAACTTGGATTTTAACTGGAAAAGAAATTATAGATTATATGCAAGAAAACAAAATATGACTTAATGCAGCAAATATGGGAAATATAATTATTGATGAACTATACAAATTACAAAATAAATATAAAATAATTACTAATGTTAGGGGGTAAAGGTTTAATGATTGCTTTTGATATAATTAATCATAAAACTAAATTTCCTGATATTAATACAACATTATCATTTCAAAATAAATGTTTACAAAATGGTTTATTATTATTAAAATCTGGTAAAAATGATAATGTTATTAGACTTATGTGTCCTTTAAATATTAATAAGAATGACATAGAAAAAATTATATTTATAATCAATAAATCATTATTACAGACTATACATTTATAATTCTCCAATCTTTATTAATTGCCAATTCGATATTCCATTATTTTTTAGTATATCAAATTTTATAATATCACTTTGATTATTTTTTTTAATATATCCATTATCTTTTTCTTGTTTAAAATATGTAGTTCCTTCACAATATTTTAATGATATTTTATCACCACCTATATTTTCTGTATCACTTAATGAACAATAATTTGGATTATGTGATTGAATTATACTTTTACATGAACGGTCATTCTCGCATAGTAATTTTAATACAAAGGGATTACATAATTTATAATTATTACCTGTATATATAATATTACCATTATTATTAGAACATTTATCATTTACTTGTATATAATTACTATTACTATTATTTACTTGTAAATATTGTGTTCCTTTCTTGTCTTCATAATATATTTTATAATAAATATTATAATTATCTCTAATATTAAATATTTGTTTTCCTAATGTATTAGTAAACTCTCTTAAATTTTTAAATGATCTAAACATATTTTTTACTTCTAATTTTCTTTCAAATAATTTTTTATCACCATAATATTTTCTAATTGAAAAACGACTTTCTGGATATAGTAATGTAATATGTGGATTAAACTTGCTTTTTATTATAAATTTATCTCTACTACTATCTATTATCCATTCTAATCTTTTTTTATTAAGTAATCTTTTTATATTTTTTAATTTATTTAATTCTTCTATAATTAATCTTATACTTTCTTTAAATATAATACTATAATTATATATATTTCCTCCTGTCATTTTATTACTAAGTAACTTATTTTCTGAACTAAATACTTCTCTTTTATTTTCATCTAAATTATCATTATTAATAATTAATTTTATTCTTTCTTTACTATCTGTTATTTTAGAATTCGTTTTTTTAATTTGTTCATATGCTTCATTTTTTATTCTATCGTACTCTTCTGCATTTTTTGTAGTTATATCTTCAAAATTATCTATTGTTCCAAAACCTATATCTTTTATTATACTATTATAAAGCATCCCTCCTTCTAATTCTTCTCCCATAACTGGAATATTTCCTCCAAATTTACTTTCCTTTAATTCCTTTTCTATATTTTTATCTAAAAAACCCATAGTTCTATTCATCTTTAATAATAATTCTCTATATTTTTTTACAATTTCAGTAAAAATATCACTTTTCATTTTCAATTTATCTAAATCATAAATTATTTCATTTAAAATATTATTATTTTTTTTTAGTATTTCCTTATTATTTTCCTGCTCTGATGTTATATATATTGATACTCCATTTTGAAGTAATCTAAATAATTCATTATAATATTTAATATCATTAATTATATTTTCAGTTTTCATTACTTCTTCATCTGTTACTAATGATATTTTATTATATTTATTTAAATATATATAAAAACTTACCTCTGATGTAATAGGAATATTATTATCATATGATGTTTTAATTAAATATACACCTTCATCACCTACAATTTTTTTATTTCCAGAAAAACTACACCTTGGACCACTATGTGTCATTCTACAATTATCATATAAAAATGTTGTGCTACTATTTATCCAATTACCTATAGTATTATACATATATAATAAAATACCACTAATTATTACTGATAATAATATTTTCATCATTAATGAACCTGGAACATAATTATTTATTACATCTTTTATTGAATCACTAGTACTATTAAATATCTTATAAAACATATTTTCTTCTAATGGTCTTATAAGATTAATACTTTCATTTTCACTTTCGATTGTTTCTGTTTCTACACTTGTTTCACTTGCTGTTTCATTCTGTGTTGTTTCCTCTGTAGATGAACCACCTAAGTTTATAAATCTTTTATTTTTAATTCTATTACCCATAATTTATATTTATATAATATTTTTTTATTCTTCAATAATTCATAATAAATCTTTTTTCTTCAATAAATCTAATATTTCATAATAATTCATATTATTTTCTATTGCTATTCTCATTATTTTATCTAATAATATTAATTCTATTAAATTATCCCTACTAAATTTTATTTCGTCCATTTATATAAATATATAATTATAATATTATTTAATACTGATTTAAAATTGATTTATATAATTATTATTATATAATGATTTCAGACACTATAAGGGCAAATTTTATAAAGTTACTAATAAAATTTATTAAATCTAAAAAAATACCAAAAAAAAAAGATAAACTACAAGCAGAAAAAATTGAAAATTCTGTTTTTAATTATATTAATAATAAAAATATAAATGACCATAATGCTTTTCAAAATTTATATTTCCAAGTCTCTCATAATCTTTATGAAAATATTAATCCAGATATTCTTGGAAATATAAATTTAGTTAAAAAAATTAGAAATGATGAAATTGACTTAGATAATATCGCTAATCTTCATCCTTGGCAAATTTTTCCAGAAAGATGGACTAAATATACAGAAGAACAAGAAAAAGAAGATAAAATTTCTATGACTAAAACTCCTGTTGCTAATACTACACAATTTACCTGCTCTAAATGTAAGCGCAACCACTGTTCATATTTTGAAATGCAGACTCGTAGTGCTGATGAGCCAATGACCATTTTTGTAACTTGCCTTAATGAAGAATGCGGACATTTCTGGAAAATGGGGTAAATCAATTTATTTACGATGTTTATATTAAAAAATATTAAAATTATTTATAATCTATAAAAACAATATTAGGATATATTATAATGATAATTCATTTAATTTATAATTAATCGATTATTCTGCATATTTTAAGTTAAATTTTTTAATCATATATATATTATATTTTAATATTAAAATTGATTTATTTATCATAAAATAATTTAAGTATAATAAATATGTTAAACATTCATGAGACAAATATTAACGAAAGTACTGAAAATAATAAATTTGATGAATATACATTACAAATTAAATATAATAAATGGATTAATTCCCAAAATAAACTTCAAAGAGGATGTAGTCATATAACAAAAAAAATATTTTGTGAAAATTTAGATCATTATTTAAATAACTCAAATTGGTACGAAGAAGATCCAGCAAAATTTATATCAAATATAAGATGGAAAGGTCATACTGATTATTAAAATTTTATATAAAATATAATATAATTAATTTTTTAATTTGCAATATTGAAAATATGCATAATTACAGTACATTAAAAACATTTAATGTATTAAATTTATCTTTTGGATACAATAATAATAATCCACCTATAAATCCACATAAACTTAAAAACATCCATAATTTATTAGGTTTTGAAAATGGATTATTAAATAAATACATTACTATTAGTAAAAAGATAATAGCCATTGGAATACTATATTGTAAATATTTATTTACTATTAAACTATATGCTATAAATATTTTTAAAACAATTGATAATATTACAGATATTTTAGCAAAAGGCCAATTAACACTTTTAACGTAATTAATACTACCTTGTATGTCACCTGTTGTAATTGATTTAGAACAACTAATTAAAAATAATAAACTTAATAAAACTCTTGCAATAAAATTAATATTCATATATTAATAATAAATAAAAAAATATTAATAAATATTAAGAATGTTATTAGATAATTACTTAACTAATAAACAAAAAATATATATTTCTATTTTTTCATCTATTATTTGGATTTATTATAGAGATATAAGTTGTTATGCTTTATTACCTCGCAAAAACATTTTATCTATAATCCTTGTTTCTATTTGGATGTATTATAATTATTATGAACCATTATCAGCACCAATAGGATTAATAATTATGTATTTATATAGTATACTATAATAAATTTATTTATTGTACATAAATAATAGAAATGGTACCATTGTCAAATGAAAATTATATAAGTTCCTTAAATTGTAAGAGTAATGATATTTTTAACAATATAAAAATATAATAAAATATTATATAATGTTATCGTTAAAAAAAATTCCAACTTATATTATAACTTTATGTTTATTAATATATATATTAAATATATTATTATACAATAAAAAGTATCCCGCTAATAGTAATCAAGTTGGTGGAAATAATGAAGAATGGTTTATAAAAAAAAAATTTATATTACCTGAAGAATTAAAAGAATTTAGTGTAAATAATTTAATAAATATACTAGGTAATTCTAAAGTAAAAATAGCTGTATTTAATAATAATATAAAAGTAACAAATAATGATATTGGTTCTTATTCAACTACTATATTATATGGTAAATTAAATAAAATTTTATATAATAATAATAATAATAATTTTAGTTATCAATATAAAACAGTATTAGAAAATATACATAAAAATGAAGTTAATAAATGGTTTTATAAAAAAATAGAAAAAATAATATTAAAAATAAAAACAAATTATAATAAAAAGAGTAAGGAAAGTTTAATAAAATTAAGAATAAATACAGTACCGTGGGTTTTTAAAACGCATTTTGATTGTGAGAATAATTACGCAATACTATTAAGTGGAGTAAAAAAAATTTTACTATTTAAGTATAATAAAATTAGTATAGATAATTTAAAAGAAATAAATACATTTTTATTAACATTATATAATTTGAAAATAGATGATATTGTAATAGTATTAAAAAAATATAATATTAATTATGAAATTTATACATTATATCCAGGAGATTTAATATATATTCCACAATATGTGTTTCACTATGTTGAAGATGTAAAGTCTAGAGATAATGTAAGTATATTAGTTAATTATTTAATTTATAATAAAAATAATAATAAATGTAGTAATATATTTCGTAGTATATGGAAAAAACAAAGTAATAATTGTAAATATAATAATTGTTTAAATTAAAATTATTAAAAGTAAAGTAATAAAAAATTTAATAAAAAATTAATTTACATACACAATATATATATATATTAAATAATATATAATGTATTGAAATGTTAAATACAAACTAAAAATAATATATAACGGATGAATTAGTAAATACAATAAGAAAAATATGTATATTATATATTCTTATATTTGTGATTGATTATGATAAAACAAATAAAATAAAGTTTATAAAAAATGATTCGTCTCTTCTTTAACTAATTTATCTGTGTTTTTTATACATTATTAATCTTAGGGATTGTTCTATCAATATTATTATCTAAGAGAGGAATTATATAATTTATCAAAGTTCTTTACCTTGTGTATTTAAAATTTTATTTCCAATATTATATGTATTAATTATTTTTATTACTATAATAAAATAAATAAATTAATACTGCATAATTATGCAGTAATTCAATAATTAAATAAATAATTATACATTAATTATTATTAATACTATAATTTAAAAAGTATGATTTTAAATTTAATATATTTTATTACAATATATGAGAATTGGTATATTACTTACAAGTAAAAAACAGGAATTTAAAAAAGAAGAAATGATTAATACAGCACAACGTGATAGAAAATATTTAAAGGATTCTCCAGATAGTCTTACTGTTAAAAGTAAAGGTAAAAAATTAATTCCTTCTGATGCTGCTATTGGTGTATATTTAGAAAAACATTATAAAGATATGATTGTTGATTATATATTACCAGATGAAATTACACCAGAACGTTTAAAAAGAAATGATATAAATTTTATGATAATTTATGATTTATTAGAAGCTTATCATAATGAACCTAAAAAGGTATTTGACCAATTAAAAAATACATTAAAATCTGCTAAAAATATATATCCACCTTATGATTTTCAACAATATATTAATAATAAATGTACATACTATTATGATTTAGATAAAAAAAATTTACCAATAGTCCCAACAATATGTAGAACTGATACAAACGCGGATGCTATTATTAAGGATATTAAATTTCAAAATTGGGATAAAGCCATTGCTAAACCTATTTATGGTCAAGAAAGCAAATTATTTAAAAAATTTAAAAATTTAGAACCGGAACCTATAAAAAAACATATGAAACTAATTACAAAAAAACATGGATTACCAGGAACTATATTTCAAGAATACATAAAAGGTTTTGATGCTGATTCCATCGAAAGTAGAACATTCTGGGTTGGAGATAAATATAAATACTCTGTTTATACTAATGATAAAAATGTATGGTGTCCAAAGGAAGAAGGAGGAAGTAAAACATGGGATGGTTATAAAAATGCAATAAAATTAGGAAAAGATACACTTAAAAAATTACCTAAAATTATTGTTGATGGAATTGAACTTCCACGATGGTTAACAAGAGTTGATATATCTTGTTGTTTAGAAGGGAAAAATAAATACAATTCTGCTTTCATAAATGAAGTTGAATTTGTACCAAGTATTTATATTGAAGAAAGAACAGTTCCTGTTCTTATGGAAGTTGAACTTGCGAAACAAGCTTATAAAATTGCTAAAATATTTATAGATAAAAAAAATAATTCCACTTCAAGAAAAAAATCATCAGTTCCAAAAAGAATTAAATCTAAAAAATTAAGAAAATCTAAAAAATTAAGAAAATCTAAAAAATCAAGAAAATTAAGAAAATCTCGTGTCCCTCGTATTCATAGAAAAAAAAGTAGAAAAGAAAAGAAAAATAAAACTAATCCTAAAAGACAAAATAGTTTAACTGGAAAAAGTAAAAAAAGTAGAAAAAGTAGAAAAATTTAATGAAATAAAATTAGTTTATTATATAAAAATAATAAAATGGAAATAATGAAATGACAAATCAAAATATTAACTATTTGATTAAATCACATAATTTAAATATAAATATTACTAATAATAATGTTAAACATCAATTTAAATAGCAGATAAATGTAATAGATATCAAATTATTAATATTAGTAATAGGAATTTTAAGAACAATTATACATAATTTTTTAATAAAATGATAGTATTTTTTGTTATTTAGTCTGTAATATCAATTAATTCACATTTAAATTCTAAATCTTTTACATAAGGAGATAATTCTGAATCTTTTATTAGATAAAATAAATAAACAAATCTCTTATTATGAATATATATAAATTCATCTGTAATATTTCCTTTAACATAAATATCATCATTATTTAATGTTGGTTTAAATCTTGGTTTAATTATATTTTCTATAATTTCTAAATTATTTATATTATTTAGTAAATCTTCATAACAACAATTAGCATTTTTTAAGAAAGATTTATATATATCATTATCAAAATCTCTATTACTAATATTAATAATTTCAATAAATGGATCTTTCTTATTATAATTAGTCCACCTTATTGGTTCATTTAAATATTTATGTTGATAATTATGTTCTACATAATAATCAAAGTAACATTTTTGAAGATTATATGCAGTGTTAGTATAGATATTTTTATGTCCTTTTAGAATTTTATTATCTATATAATTTATTATTATTTCAGGAAAATTTAAACAATATAATTTATTATATAATTTAATATATTTATCTAAAACTACGTTAAAAACTTTACTATATTTTAATTTAAATATTTTATAGAGTTTTTGTTTACTTTGTAAGATTTTTTTATAAGGAATATGTTTATTTTTAAAATATAGTTTATATAAGTAATTTTTAAGTATTTTGCCTTTTTGAAATTCCTTTTTTATTATATTTAAATTAATAAAATACTTAACAATAATATTAAAATATAATTTATCACCAAAGATAAACCATTTTTTTATATTTTTAATAGAAATAAAATATTTTATTAATTCATCATTATAAATTGGTATTTTTTTTATAAGTTCGTAAAATTGTTTGTTAAAAACTTTATCTCTAGTTTTTTCAAATTCTATTTCAAATTTAGTTTTTGGTTTATTATTAATTTGTTTTATTTGTATTTCGTTATCATTTACTTCAGTTTTATTATTTTTTATAAAATATTTATAACTCCTCCCTTCTTTTATTCTATCTATAATTTGTCTTTCATAAAGTCTTAATAAATTAGTTGAAATTGTATTATAAAATGTTAATCCATTACCATTATATTCTAATTTTTTACAAATATCTTTTGAAGATAATTTTATATCACTACTTTTTATTAATTCAATAATACTATTATTATACGTAGACATTTATATGCATAAATAAATAATAAATCAATTTTATATATATTTATATTTAAATAAATTTATATTAAAGTTTATACTATGCATATATAAAATTGATTTATAAATATAATTACATTTAGGATGTCATTCGTAGAAAATACAAAAGATAAGTCTGGAGAATTAATTGAGTCTGTTCTAAAGAGAAATGAATTAATTGAAATTGAAACAAAAAAACTTAATATTAATACTAAAAAATTAATAAAATCAATTAGTAAAAAACATATAAAAAGTAAACACACTTCTGAAAATTTATCAAAAAAAAAACCCAGTGGATTTGCTAAACCAACATTATTATCAGATGAATTATGTAAATTTTTAAATAAGGAAGTTGGAACGGAAATGGCTAGAACAAAAGTAACAGTAGAAATAAATAATTATATTAAAAATAATAACCTACAAAATAAAGAACAAAAACAATTTATAGATCCAGATAAAAAATTAAAACAACTTCTAAAAATTGAAAATAGTTTTACATATTTTGAATTACAAAAACATATGAAACATTTATTTCCTAACTAAGTTAATAATTATAAAATTAAATATATTTTTTACTTTTTATATACTTAGATAATTTCTTTTAAAGATTTTAATGAAAATTATAATAATATGTATTCACTTGAGTATAATCATATGGAATACATAATGAAATTTTTTAAAAATGTAAATAAAAATTGTCCTATGTATACTAATATAAATTTAGATGGGATAAATTATTGGATGTAAATAACATATATAAGGGAATCTCCACATATTGTATATGTTAATTCATTTTTTTTAATTTCTTAGAAAATCAAAAATCTATTAATTTTAAATAACCATTTTTTAAAAATTTGTATTTACAATATAAAATGAAATATATTAATTTAAAAATAAATTAATAGGTGGTTCGGAAACATCAACTAATTATAATTCATATATTAACACGGGGGTCAAAAGTATCATATATGGAATACAATCTTATGTTGGATTAATTATTAAAAAATATAATAATAACTATAATGTCGAATCAGGTATAGGAGTTCATATAGAACTTAGTGATACCTCAGTCACACATTTTAGATATACTGATTTTACTCAAAGAGGGCTACAAATATTATAATATATGGAAAATGAAATGAGTAATTGGGTAAAGTTGCGCCTATTGATGTAGAAATAATGACCGACCCGATAATAAATATAAAGCTACTGATATATTAGTTAGCAAATTAAAACATTGGTTCGATTCTTTAAAATTCACTTATATTGAATATACACATGAAAAAATTATTCCTCTATATAATAAAATGAAAAACAATATTTTAAAATATGCAAATAACTTAATTAAATCAGATTATATGAAATGTAATCCAGATATTATATGTTTTCTGAAATTAGATGTCAAGAACAACATTGTTCTATGTTTGATATTTTACCATTTAAATATAAACATTTTAATTGTTGTGATCGATTACTATTAAAACTACCACCACTTTATACTTGGAATTTATAAAAAAAAATATGAAAAAAAATGTGGTTTCATTAAATTAGATTTTACCATTAGTCATGATTATTATTTATATAAAGTTTTAGAAAATACATTGATTCCAAAAGAGGGATTATATATAATAAGATTTCATTCGTTTTATGCGTTTCATAGTCCGCGAAGTACTAAAAGGGGTTACACTGAATATTGTAGTGAAAATGATTGGATTAATATTCCATTGCTAAAAATATTTCAAAAAACCGATTTATATTCAAAAACTCATGATATTCCTAAATTTGAAAATTATAAAGATGATATTTATGATTTAATCAATAAATACTGTGGAGATGAATTAAGTTGGTAAAATTAATGGTATATAATTTTTATTTTTCACAACTATTCCTGTTTTTTAAATGCGTATGTAATTTATATCTAAATACATCATTAAATAATGATATAAAATAGTTTTATGTTATTATTAATATAATTAATATTATTAATATTATTTAAAATTAATATTTTTAAATATAATAAAATGACATTAGGTAAATTATTATTAAAAAATGAAAATGATGAAATATTATATACATTCCTTAGTGATATAATTGGTTATAAAGATATTAATGTTTCAGCTGAAATTGTATTTACTACTTGTCATAGTGGATATGAATTATCAATGTCTGACCCATCATTTGCTGGACAAATTTTAGTTTTTTGTTTTCCTCTCCAGGGTAATTATGGAATACCTAATAATGATTTTGATGAATTTGAACTGGAAAAACATTTTGAATCTAACCATATTCATCCTATGGGTGTTGTTATTCAGAATTACTGTGAAGTTCCTTGTCATTATAAATGTGTAAAAACATTAAACGATTGGTTAATAGAAAATAAAGTTCCAGGAATTTGTAATATTGATACTAGAGCTTTAACTAAAATAATTAGAGAATCAAAAACTACTATATACGGAACAATAGAAATTAATTATGATTTACCATATATTAGATTAGATATGAAATCAATAGTGAAATCAGTTTCAAGAAATAAACCATTTACTTATAATGAAAATAATAAATATAAAATTATAGCGTATGATTTAGGTATAAAAAATAATATAATTCGTTCCCTTCTAAATTTTGAAGATGTACAATTAAAAGTAGTTCCTTATAATTATATTATTGATGACGAAGAATTTAAAACTATAAATGGGATATTTTTATCTAATGGTCCAGGCAATCCTCAAGATTGTGTTGAGACAATTGATTTACTAAAAAAATATTTTGAAAGAAATGTACCAATCTTCGGCATATGTCTTGGACATCAATTAATATCCCTTGCTTCAGGTGCAAAAACAAAAAAAATGAAGTATGGAAACCGTGGTTGCAATCAATCAGTTATAAATTGTGAGAATTCTAACTGTTATGTGACATCACAAAATCATGGTTATGAAGTTGATTCATTAACATTAAGTGAAGAGTGGAGGGAATATTTTATCAATTTAAATGATTATTCGAATGAAGGAATTATTCATAAAACCAAACCATTTTTAAGTTGTCAATTTCATCCAGAGGCCTGCCCAGGTCCATTTGAGTCAAATTTCTTATTTGATAAATTTATCAATATAGTAAAGAATAATATTGAAAAAGTAAATAATGATAGTTATTATTTGAATATTAATAAAATGAAAAATAAAAATAAAATAAAAAAAATTCTAATTCTAGGTAGTGGTGGTCTAAAAATTGGGCAGTCAGGTGAGTTCGATTTTTCAGGAAGTCAAGTTTTAAAGGCTTTTAAAGAATCAAATATAGAAACTGTATTATTAAATTCAAATATTGCTACAGTCCAAACATCGGATTATATGTGTGATAATATATATTTTCTACCAAGTAATAAGGAAAGTGTTAAACAAATATATGAAAAGGAAAAATTTGATTCCATTGCTATATCATTTGGAGGTCAAACTGCTTTAAATGTAGGGTTAGAATTATATAAAGAAAATTTCTTTAAAGATAATAATATAAGAGTTCTTGGAACTTCTTTAGAATCAGTTATTTTAGCAGAGGATAGAAATAGGTTTGCTGATTTAATGATAGAAATTGGAGAACCAATCGCAAGAAGATTCATTATCACAGATTTAGAACAAATTGATGAAGGGATAGAATATGTAAAATTTCCTATATTTATAAGAAATAATTTCTGCTTAGGTGGATTAGGGAGTGTATTTATAAATAATAAAGAAGATTTAATAATGAAAATTACTGAATTCTTGAAGAATACAGATAATGTTGTTTTAGAACAAGATATAACAGGATGGAAAGAAGTCGAATATGAGATTATGAGAGATTATAACGGAAATTGTATGACTATAGTTAATATGGAAAATTTTTGCCCTGTAGGAATACATACAGGGGATTCGATTGTTGTTTCCCCATCACAAACATTGAATAACGAAGAATATTACGGTTTAAGAAAATCTTCAATAAATATTGCTGCTGCCTTGGATATTGTAGGAGAGTGTAATGTACAAATAGCACTTAGTCCTTACTCAAATGAATATATAGTTATAGAAGTTAATCCAAGATTATCAAGAAGTTCTGCATTAGCATCAAAAGCTTCAGGTATTCCAATTGCGTATCAAGCAGCTAAAATTTTAATAGGTGAAGATTTAAATCAACAAACAAATTTAGTTACAAAAACAACTAGCGCTTTTTTTGAACCAGCACTAGATTACATTGTTGTGAAAATTCCAAAATTTGAATTTAATAAATTTGAATTTACAGATAAAATATTAAATTCTGCTATGAAATCAATTGGAGAAATTATGGCTATTGGAAAAAATTTTGAAGAAGCAGTTCAAAAAGGTTTAAGAATGGTAGATGATAATAATTTAGGATTTATATGTAAAGATAACAATATTAGTAAAGAAGATGTAATTTATGAATTAAAATATCCAAGTGATAAAAGATTATTAATAATTGATAAAGCATTTGATTATGAAATCTCAGTTGATGAAATTCACGATTTAACAAAAATTGATAAATTTTTCTTAAGTAAATTACTAAATATACATAAATATAAATTATATTTGCAAAGTATAAATTCTTTAAATTATGATGATATTATTAAAGCAAAAAAATTAGGTTTTAGTGATAAAGGTATATCTTATCTTATGGAAGTTCGAACAAAAGACATATATGAATTTAGAAGAGTTAATAATATTAGGCCATTTATTAAAATGATAGATACAAGTGCTGGTGAATTTAAGAGTTATACTAACTATTTATATTTAACTTATAATGCGGTTGAAGATGATGTGGAACGATTAAACAATTCAGTTATAGTATTAGGAAGTGGTAGTTATAAAATAGGAAGTTCAGTTGAGTTTGACTGGAGTTCAGTACAAAGTGTAAATACATTAAAAAAGAATAAAATAAATTCAATTATAATAAATTTCAATCCTGAAACAGTTTCGACAGACCACGATGTATCTGATAGACTTTATTTTGATGAAATAAGTGAAGAAATTGTTACTGATATATACAATTTTGAAAACCCTCTTGGAGTTATTGTTTCAGTAGGAGGACAAATTCCTAATAATTTAGCAATACCATTATATAATAATAATGTTAAAATACTTGGAACTCATCCTAAATCAATAGATGCATGTGAAAATCGTGAAAAATTTTCAAAAATGTTAGACAAACTTGAAATAGACCAACCAGTATGGAGAGAATTAGAAGATTTAGACAGTGCTATAAAATTTTCTAATAATGTAGAATATCCTTGTTTAATAAGACCAAGTTATGTTTTATCAGGAGCATCTATGCAGGTTGTTGAAAATGACGAACAACTTAAAAAATATTTACAAAATAATATATCAACTGATTATCCAGTGGTTATATCAAAATTTATAACGGAAGCAAAAGAAATAGAAATAGATGCTGTTGCATCAAATGGTGTTTTAATAAATTATGGTATTTCGGAACATCTTGAGAATGCAGGAACACATTCAGGAGATGCAACAATTTTGTTTCCAGCACAAAAAATTTATCTTGAAACAATTAAAAGAATAAAAAAAATAACTAAAAGTATAGCAAAAACTTTAAATATATCGGGACCATTTAATATACAATTTACGTCTCGTGAAAATGAAATAAAAGTTATAGAATGTAATTTAAGAGTATCAAGGTCAATGCCATTTATTTCAAAAACTTTAAATTGTAATTTGATTGAATTAGCAACAAATATTATGATAAATAGAAAATTTGTAAAAAAACCAATAGATATTGAAAATATTGAATATGTTTGTATTAAAATGCCATTATTTTCATTTAATAGATTAAATAATGTGGACCCGTTATTAGGTGTAGATATGGTTTCAACAGGTGAAATAGCTTGTTATAGTAGTTCTGTTAAAGATGCATTTATGAAATCATTATTATCAACAAATTTTAAATTACCTAAAAAAAATATTTTAGTTACAATAGGAAATAATGAATTGAAATATGAATTTAGAGACTCAATATTATTATTGAAAAAACTTAATTATACAATATATTGCACAAACGGAACAGATTATTTTTATAACAGTTTGGGAATTAAAAATTTACAATTAATGGATAATTCTTTATCTTTGGAAGAACCAAAAAAAGGATTTGATATTTTTAAATTTAAGTTAGAAGAAAATAATATAGAATTAGTTATAAATTTTCCAAATAATAAATACTGTTCTAATAATAAAACATTTGGATATAAATTAAGAAGATATTGTATTGATAATGGAGTATCATTACTAACAAATATTAAATTTACAAAATTATTTGTAATTTCATTAGAAAAATACTTGACAAAAAAAAATGAAATTTTATCTTATAAAGAATATACCGATTTATAAATACAAATATGCATAAATACAAATATGCATAAATACAAATATGCATAAATACAAATACAAATTAAACAAAACGATTCATTTCTTTTAATTTTCTTCCTTTAATATTAGTCGATTCAGCACGGT
>Ga0228642_1000149_pt1 | contig 29645 bp, 20 predicted proteins | sample 53DmetaG_FD_190071 | JGI IMG/M metagenome (GOLD analysis project Ga0228642, IMG submission 190071) | Seawater microbial communities from Monterey Bay, California, United States - 53D | ecosystem: Environmental > Aquatic > Marine > Coastal | place: USA: California | collected 2016-09-29
TTGTAGTATAACCTTCAAATTTTTTTATTTCTGTATTATATCTTAACATACCTTCTACTCCTGTAGGTTGTTCCGATGTTGTTCCTTTTGGAATAATTATAGCATCTGTACCTTTAATATGAAATTTACTTAATGGATTTTCAGTACCAATACCTATATTACCATTATTATCATTATTATCAATAATCATTCTTAAATTATGATTACCTGAACCATTTCCTGTATAAAATCTTAATTTATCTTCATTAATATTATTTTCTATTGCTGTTATTTTTGTATCTTGGTCTATATCTATAACACCACCTAAAGAACCCCAAGCATTACCAGCACCAAAACCTTCAAATTGTTCATTTTGAGTATTATATCTAATTGAACCTAAATATTTAGAATCATTTATAGTAGGTCTATCCGAAACAAGTCCTTTTGGTAATATTAAAGCATCTTTTAAATATCCAATATCTAATGAAGTAATAGGTGTTGTAGTTCCAATACCTACATAACCACTTCCATTATCAATTCTAATTCTTTCAGTTATCGCTGATACACTATCGTAAGTTTTGAAAATAATATAACCATTAGTTGATTCAGATTCAAGAGATAATATACTTGATGATTTTATATTATAATTATTAAGTGTTAAATTAGATATTATAATTTCATCTCCTATAATTTTTTTTAATTTTAAATCTGCATAATTATTTATTGTTATATCACCATCAATTGTTCCTATTTCATTAGTCTGTATTAAAGCAAATTGTGTTTCACTATTATCCCATATAAAAGCTCTATTTTGATGATTAGTTGTATCTGTACCATTTCCAATAGTAAAAATAATACCTAAATCTTTATTATTATTAATATTACCATTACCTAATTTAATTAATTTATCTTCAACATTTAAATCTTGAGTACTAATTACTGTTTCAGTTCCTTTAATAGTTAAATTACCTTCAATAGTTAAATTATTATTAATAGTAACTTCCGATGTTGAATGTCCTATTTGAATTGGTATATTTTCTGTTAATGTTGCTATTTTAAGTATTCCTGTTTTATTTGTTATAAATGAATCGGAACCATCATGATATAATTTTAAATCATCATCATTACCTATATTAATTGTATTATTATTAATATCATTAGTGTCTAGAATATTTAAATTAGAACTCCAATATGGATTTGTACCATTACTAGTTAATATTTGTTTATTTGTTCCAATATTTAAAATATTTAATGATTCTACAGTATTAGCAAATAATATATCACCAATACTATAATTATTAATTCCTGTTCCGCCTTTATTAGTATTTAATATTCCATTAGTTTCATTTATTTGTATATTTTCTAAATTATCTGAATTAATAAGTGTTTGTGATGGGAAACCATCTTCTGTACTAACTGATAGATTAGCATTATTATCTAAACTTAATGTTTTCACAATACCATTTGAATTTTTAAATAAAATTTTACCGATTGGCATTTATTATATTATTATATTAAAAAAAAATAAATATAATAAACTAAATACTATTTATTAAAACTATACTAAATGATGAATCCGAATTTAATATGAAGTTTGTAGTGGAATTAGTATTAAGAAATGCTAATGAAACTATATCATTTTTATATAATCTTATACAACCAGATATATGAAATGTTTGAACAGTTGTTGATGGAGTTTCATGTATATTATGTAACATTAAAGTTGTATCTTGATTTTTATTAATGGATACTATTAATCTCATCAAATTGCCCCCTGTACCATCAAATCTTATATTTGCACATACATCATATAATCCATCAAGAGGACAATAAAATAATCCTTTATCAAATATAGTATTATCTGGATAACACCATCTTAAAGTCCAATTAGTACCATTAACAGTATTAGTATCATATGTTGTATCATTAGTTATATGATAATAAACACTTTGAACAAAAGTTCCTTGAAAAGGAGTTGTTATATTAGAATAAAAACCTACTTTTTTTTGTTTTAAATACCCATCAATTTTTAATTTATTCTTATTTTTAGAATATATATTTTTATCATTATTTTTCATTGGAATATGAATATGCATATTACTATTATGCATATTTGCAGTATCAAAATCAGATGAGTAATTTAATGTATATATATTTGGATTTAATCCATCAAATGGTATATATAATATTAAATTATTAACAGAAGTTGTAGATATATTATCTAAATAAGAAGAATCAATATCTTTATTAGAAGCATTATTATTATAAATTTTATTACTATTACTATTATTATAATAACAAGATTCTACAATTTCAGACTGAATTCTAACTTTATTCCAAATTTTTAATTTTTTTAAAAAACCATTAAAGTATTCATTACTATTTCCAATAGTTCTTCCAATTGAAATTATACCATTTGCTTTAGTAGAACCATTTAAATTAGAACCTGTTGTGAATGTTTTTGGTTTAGGACCAGACGCATTTATAAAACAATCAGCATCATTTAATTGTTCCGTATATGTAATAGCATAGTGATTCCAATTAGATACAATAATAGTAGGTATATTAAAAGTAATTATATCACCATTAAAATCTAGTATTAATTCATTTGTTTTAAATTGTATTTGTATTAAACTATGAGATACATTACTTAAACCTTGTGAAAATATTGTTCTATTACCAGAACCAGAAACTTGTGTCCAAAACTCTATTGTAAAATCACTATTACATAAATCCAATTTATTATCATGATTTGGTATTATTAGATAATTATTAGTTCCATTAAATATTGTATATGATGTTTCAAACGTTCCATTATAATATAATTTATTTCTGGGTATAAATCTTGTTGTAGGAACAGAAAATATATCAGTATAAATTGCTTTTTTAGTTATTCTAATACTATCTAAATATCCATTAAATATACTGTCTATTGTACCATTAGAAGGATTTTGTTGACAACCAATAGTTATATTATTAGATGAATTAAAAATACTATAATTTGTAGGTAAAGTATAATTTGATTCCATAGTTCCATTTATAAATAATTTAATAGTATCATTTTCACGACAAGCAGCGATATGATACCATGTATTAAGATTTAATTGTGTTGTACTAAGAAAATCTGAATCCCAATCATATCCATCCGTTGATGTTACAAATATTATTTTACGATTATGGGTACATCCAAGATACCAAGAACTACCACCAGCCCCTGCATCCTTTTGAGATTGTGTAATAAAAGTCCCATAATTTGTATATGATGATAAATTAACCCAAGTTTCAATTGTAAAATCATTTGAACCTAAATTTAAATCGTTACTATTTGGTATACTTAAATAATCATAATTAGAATCATCAGTATCAAAAGCTATTGATGTAATTCCAAATTTACTTTCTGTATTAGTGTGTCTAGATATAAACATACTATTATAAAAATTTCCTATTTTTGATTTTGAATTAAATATATAATTACCATATGCTTCATCTATAAATTCTTGTGAATTATGTATATCATTAGAATTAATTAGTAAAATTTCATCATAATCATTTAATATTTCAATAGTATTTGTAGATAATTTAATTGAATTTTCAAATAGTTCATTTTGTGTTAAAATAGTATTATATATTTTAAATTGTTTAATTTCACCTTTATATAACCAATCTATAGGAAGATCCATAGAAGATTGTTTTGCTTTACCTAAATAAATTTCTCCAAAACTATTTAATACTCTTTCCATAGTTTTAGTTTGTCTTTTTGAACCATTAATATATATATTTAATTCTTTTGTGGTATATATATAAGTTATACATATATGAGTCCAAATGTTTAATATATATGGTATATAAGTTACAGAACCTGTATCACCTGAACCATATTTAATATTTAATGTATAAAGATTATTATCTGTATCATTCCAACCAACATATATAACAAACCATTTTTCAGTAGAATATTCACCTTGATTAAATAATACACAATATCTCTCTTTATCTGTAAATTGTGGTTTAATCCAAAATTCAATTGTAAAATTAGTATTTCTTAAATCAGGACTAATATGATTTGGTATAGTTAAATAATCAACTGGTTTAAATTCTAATATTTCAATTTTTTGAGTATCTGTATATGTTGAATTATTAATATCATGTCCCCAAACAACTCCTAAGTCAAATGTCTTACTAAATAAAATATTATCTATTATATTATATGATAAAATAGTTTTATTCTTTAATATATAAATTTTATTATTAATATAATACATATCATATATATCTCCAGCACTACTTAAACTTCCATCATTAGTATTAGTCAGATAAGTTGTATTATCATTCATCTCACCCCATAGTAACCAACCTGTAGGTGTAGATTCATGCGCTAGATTACTACTGTAAATATATCTTAAATATCTCTCTGGAGATGAATTAGGATTTGTTAAATAATTATTATTTATTCCAATAGAAATTTTATCATTTCTTGATATAAATTTAACTTTAAATAAAAATGAACCTGTATAACCAACATTTGAATGAATTCCAGATATATCCCAATTAGTTGATATTCCATTTAAATCTGGTTTAAATAAATTTATATTATTTGTATCCGTTGTAGGATTCTGAGGGTAACTACTCCAGTTTGTAATTGTTGGAACATTGGTTTTATTGAATGTAAATGAATTAGTATTAATAATTCCATTAAAATTTGAAAAATATTTATAAGTTGTAATTCCTACTGGTATTTGACTACTATGTGAACTAAATTGTTCTATTACTAAATTTCCGGTACATTCATTATATAAATTACCTATTAAGTAGAAAGTTTTATTACTACCTACATAATAATAATCTTTTTCTTCTCCATTGTAATAGTATCTTATGTATTGGTTATCATAAATTATTTCTATTGGAATATCAATATCAAAACCAATGCCTGTCTCTACTGATTGTGCACTATTAAAAACTTGAAATGTTGAATTACCATGAAAATAAAAACCATAAAAATTTGTTGAAGTATCATTATGTGTTGAACTATTATCATTTAATGGTGATATAGAATTTATACCTACTGCTGCATACTTATTTGTATATTTCATATTAAATCTTAAATAACAACCACCTGTAAATCCATAACTTGTATAAAATTTATTCCAATTTTCATCATTTGAACTTTTACTTATATAATTTTCACTTGTTATAGAAATTGTATTATCATGTGATAATATGGGTTTTGTTGCAATATTATTACTATTAAAAAAATCATTAGTAGTATTTATACCTACATTAGTATTAAAATTAACAGATTTTTTAATATTATTATTTGTATTTTTATATGAAGTAATTTCATTTCCTGAAATTTCTATAACAGAATTATTATTTGTATCTTCCACTTTTATAGAACCATTGTATAAATTTAGTAATTCAGTTGGATTAGATGTTCCAATACCTACATTACCAGCATCATAATATAAATTACTACCAGAACCTTTCCAAGTATAATCTATGTTATCTCCATAATAACCATCTAGTATTATTATTACTTCTTCTTCAATATTATCTGGATTATTAGTACCACTTATTGAATCTATTTTAATTTTTAATTTATTATCAATAGATAAAGATATTTCCGTATTTAATTTAATTCTTTTAGATTTATCTGTTGTAATTGATAATGAAATATCACTAGTTAATTGAGTTGTATCATTATATACTTGAATTGTATATGTAGAAGAAGTTTCTTGTGTTTGAAAAAGAGTTAAATGAGTAATTTTTATATTTTGTGGAATAATGTAATAATGAAAAGGATTATTTAAATTTTGATATGCTAAGTACATACTTTGATAACCAGGAGTTGTTAAATCCATACTATTTATTACAAAAGGCGGCATAGAAATTATACCACTAATTATAGGTTTTGTTTTAATTTCTTTATCATTCCAATATAAATTACCATTAAAACTATATAATTTTAAATCATTATTTTTAATTAAATCTTGTGTTTTCTCTGTGATATTATCAAATCTAATTATACCGTGAGGCATTTATTATATTATTATATTAAAAAAAATAAATATAATAAACTAAACAGTATTTATTAAAACTATACTAAATGATGAATCCGAATTTAATATGAAGTTTGTAGTGGAATTAGTATTAAGAAATGCTAATGAAACTATATCATTTTTATATAATCTTATACAACCAGATATATGAAATGTTTGAACAGTTGTTGATGGAGTTTCTTGTATATTATGTAACATTAAAGTTGTATCTTGATTTTTATTAATGGATACTATTAATCTCATCAAATTGCCCCCTGTAATATCAAATCTTATATTAGCATTAACCTTATATAATCCATCAAGAGGACAATAAAATAATCCTTTATCAAATATATTATTATCTGGATAACACCATCTTAAAGTCCAATTAATACCATTAACAGTATTAGTATCATATGTTGTATCATTAGTTATATGATAGTAAACACTTTGAACAAAAGTTCCTTGAAAAGGATTTGTTATATTGGAATAAAACCCTATTGCTTTTTGTTTTATATATCCATTAATATTAGTTTTTATTAATGATTTTGCATAAATATTTTTATTATTTGAATTCATTGGTATATACAATTGTAAATTATCATAGTGTAAATTATTTTCAATTCCAGTTAAATATTCATCTTTTAAAATACTATTACTAATTTCACTATTTAATGTATAAATATTTTTATCAAAACAATTCATAGGTATATATAGTAGTAAATTATCTTCAAATCCTAATGTAATTGAATAATCACTTAAACTTGAGTCTAATTTTAACTTTGAAAATTTTAGTATTTCTATTTGATTATTACTTATATGTCCTAGTGAAGTATCTAAATAAAATATTGAATTTATTGGTACATTTGTTGTTGTATGTATAAGTATTGAATTTTGATAATATTTTATTGTTGTTCCTGAATATATTAATTCAAATATATCATCTATATTTTGTGTTATGCCATTCAAAGTAATACTAGAATTATTAATATGTTGTGGGTCACGAATTATTATTTTAATATTACTATTATTGTCCAAATAAATAAGATAATCAATTGAAGTGTTTGTCGCATCCGTTAATGGGTCAGTATTAAATCCAACTGTAATATCCTTATCTTTTAGTAATTTAAATTTTATATAAGCAGAACCTGTATATGATTCATTTGAATGTACTGATGCATTCCAATCAGTACCACTAACTTTACTAATAATATTATTTGTTATTGTAGAATTAGAATTAAAATTACTTAATGTAAAATTATTTATTAAATCAACATGAAAATCAGTTATATATTTAACAGATTTATATACTCGAAAATGTTTTAATTCACCATATAAATGATAAGAACCACCACTAGAATTACTATTTTTTCCAATTCTTATAAAACCTGATGCAGTTGTTCCATTTTCAATATTACCATAATATAAAGATGCATCAATAAAAATACCATTAATATATAATTTTGCTATTTCTTCCTTAGTATTCTTTGATACATCATATGTAATAGAATAGTGATTCCAATTATTTAAGTAAGATGAAATGTTCCATCCTTTACTATGATAATTAAAATCTAATTTCATTAATTCATTATTAGTACCATTTCCATAACTTACCGTGAAATAATTATTATGTACATTTGTATTACCTTGACTATATATTTCACGATAAGATGTAGTAGTAATTAATTTTGCCCAAAATTCAATAGTAAATGATGAATTTGATAATTGTGGTGCAATATTTGTAGGTATTTCAAAATAATCATCTGTTCCATTAAAATTAAAACTAAACGGTTCAAAAGTATTCATACTATTAATTTCAGTTACTTTAGGTGAAGTTATTGTACTTTCTAATATTCTATTACTATATATATTTGTATCTGCTGCTTTTGCATCTGTTGAACTCATAGGAATATACAATATTGTATTATAACTTAATGTTGTTGAATAAGAATTTATGTTAGGATATATAAAAGAATTTGTTGTTGAATATATATTTTTATCATTAGAATTCATAGGAATATATAATAATAAATTATTACTTAATGTTATTGAATAATCATTTAAATTTGGTTCATAATTTCCATTTCCTAAATCAGTAATAGAATTTTGAATTTCACTTTGAGTTCTAACACTATTCCATACTCTAAATTGTTTTAAGAAACCTTTAAAATAATTATCATTATCATAACCACCTATTGACATACTTGAATTTGCTGTTGTAAAGAAACTATCATTAGTACCATAATTAGGATTCCAATATACTCCGTTTCTATAAAGTTTAATATATTGGTAATACGTATCTACATTAGTGTAAGAATTATCAAATACAAAAGCAAAATGTATCAATTGATCTAGAGAACTAAAAGAAAGATGTTCTAAGTTCCAATTTTTATATCCATATCCAGAAAATAGATAAAAATATAATTTACTATTATATTCTCTAATACATAGTTGTAATATATCACTATTTCCATTATCTTGATAAAATATTTTTTGTTCTGATCTTTGAGTCGAGTCTATATAAATCCAAAAATCTATTGTCCATTCACTTTCTGTTAATTGTGGAGCAATATTTGCAGGTACTTCAAAATAATCATCAATTCCATCAAAACTAAAACTTTCAATATTAAATGTTCCATTAAAAAAATAAGAATTAAAATTGTTTGTGTATAATGCTTCATTTTTTGTTATTCTTATATTATCTAAGTACCCGTTAATAAAATTACCAGTACCTTCACCTTCACAACCTATATATAAATTATTAGTACTTTTAAATATAATATAATTATCAACTAAAAATTTTTCAGAATCTATATAACTATTTATAAATATCCTTAATCCATTATTTTCACGCGTAACAGCAATATGGTACCAAGTATTAAGATTTAATTGTGTTGTACCAGTAATATATGAATCCCAACCACTACCTGTTGTAGAATACCAAAAATATATTTTTTTATCAGTTCCATTATGAGTTAAAGTATATGATGATGGGTTTGCTCCACCATTATTTGCTTTGGAAACTATAGCACCCCAAGTCATATAAGATGATAAATTAATCCATGCTTCAATAGTAAAATCATTTGAACCTAAATTAAAATCATTACTATTTGGGATACTTAAGTAATCAGTAGAACCGTTAAAATAAATTGAACTTGTTCCAAATAATAATTTATCTGAACTGTGTTTAACACTAGAATTTTCAGTAATACTATGATTAGATAATGAACTATCAATAAAAGTATCTTTACTAGTATATATATAATTACTATTCATAGGAATATATAATAATAAATTACCTATACTATTAAAATTTTTCAAATAATTATTAAAATCTGAAGTTATTAATGTTTCAATTGCTATATTACTTTGTATTTCACTTTGAGTTCTAACAGAATTCCATACTCGTAAATGTTTCAATTTACCTTTAAAGTAAGCATAATTACTCTTATTAGCACCAATACGAATAGAACCTCCTACTATTGTTGAACCATTAAATGGATTACCACCTCCATCTAAATTTATATTTGTTGGTAAATATAAATTACCATTTATATACAATTTTATAGCTGTATTATTATTTAAACTTTTAGTGTATATTATCGCAAAATGATACCAAGTATCTTCTTGTACTGAACTCATATTAAATGAGACAACAGAATAATTTGTCTCATTTCCATTCGCTAATCTAACATTTAACGTAGTACCATCTCCATTAAAACTTATTATAATAGAACCATTACTATTTAAATTATTGTATAATTCATGCCAACTAACATGGTTTTGATATTTAATCCAGAATTCAATAGTAAAATCAGAATAAGCAAGTTGTGGTGCAATATTTTCTGGTATTTCAAAATAATTATCTATTCCATTAAATTCAAAATTATCTTCATTGAATGAACCATTAAAAGTTAAAACATTTCTATAGGAATTATAATTAAAATTAGATACTATATTTAAAATTATATTTGTATCATCAAGTGATATTTCATTAGTAAAAACAGAAGTGATTAATGTTTCAATTGCTATACTACTTTGTATTTCACTTTGAGTTCTAACAGAATTCCATACTCGTAAATGTTTTAATTCACCATGTAAATGATAAGCACCACCACTAGAATTACTATTTTTTCCAATTCTTACAAAACCTAATGCAGTTGTTCCATTTTCAATATTACCATAATATAAAGATGCATCAATAAAAGTACCATTAATATATAATTTTGCTACTTCTTCTTTAGTATTCTTTGATACATCATATGTAATAGAATAATGATTCCAATTATTTAAGTAAGATGAAATGTTCCATCCTTTACTATGATAATTAAAATCTAATTTCATTAATTCATTATTAGTACCATTTCCATAACTTACCGTGAAATAATTACTATATACATTTGTATCACCTTGACTATATATTTCACGATAAGATGTAGTAGTAATTAATTTTGCCCAAAATTCAATAGTAAATGATGAATTTGATAATTGTGGTGCAATATTTGCGGGTATTTCAAAATAATCATCTATTCCATTAAACTCATAATAATCACTATGTATTATTCCAGGAAATATGAATGGAGTAAAATTATTAGTATTTATAGAACTTTGTATTTCAACTTGTGTTCTAACGCTATTCCATACTTTTAAATGTTTTAATTCACCATTCATATAATTATTATTATTTAAATGATTTTTACCAATTATAATTTCACCTGTAGCTTCTATAGTAGTGGAATTCCATAAGGAATGATATGTAGTACTTACTAATAATCCATTGACGTAAAATAAACATTCTTTAGTTGATGTTTTATATACAACAGCAAAATGATTAAAATTATCAAAATGAAAATTTGATTTTGATTCAACATTCAGTTCAGTTAATATGTAATTTGTGGGTGCTGATGTTAAATTACTATTGTACCAACTTTCTCTTATATTTGAAGTTAAACTTTCGTTAAATCTTTTACCATCCTGAATATCATCTCCATTTTTGTCAACCCCATATAACCTTATGTAGGTTGTATTATTTTCTTTAAAAACTCCTGCAAATATATATAAATTATCGCTATATTTATATGCTCTATTTTTATATGCATTGATTTCAGAATACGATTCAAGAAATTCATAAGTTCCAGGTGCAACAAAATTACCTGTAATCACTTTTTCAATTGAATTATTAGAATTAATGTTTAGTAATGTAGCATGTGCATCAGTAGAGTGTAAATTAACAAGAACTTGTGAATTTGTAGAATAAGATAAATATATATAAATAAAATTACCTATACCAGAACTACCTTGTGAATATATAGAATGATTACCTTGTGATGATAATTTAGTCCAGAATTCTATAGTGAAATCAGAACCTGCTAATTGTGGTGCAATATTTGCAGGTATTTCGAAATAATTATCAATTCCATCAAAACTAAAACTTTCAATATTAAATGAACCATTAAAAAAATAAGAATTAAAATTGTCTGTGTATAATGCTTCATTTTTTGTTATTCTTATATTATCTAAATACCCGTTAATAAAATTACCAGTACCTTCACCTTCACAACCTATATATAAATTATTAGTACTTTCAAATATAATATAATTATCAACTAAATTTTTTTCAGAATCCATAGAACTATTTATAAATATCCTTAATCTATTATTTTCACGTGTAACAGCAATATGATACCAAGTATTAAGATTTAATTGTGTTGTACTAGCAATATATGAATCCCAACCACTACCTGTTGTAGAATACCAAAAATATATTTTTTTATCAGTTCCATTATGAGTTAAAGTATATGATGATGCATTACTAATCTTCCAATCACCATTAGATACAAATAAACTATCATTATTTATACTATCTACTACAGAAACAATTAACCCTGCTGGATTAGGAGCACTACTCGCATTAAAAGCAATTATTTTGATTTTATTTACACCTGCTACAAGGTCAATATTGAATATACCTGTGTTTCCCATCCATCCACCATCTGGCCACGTTGTGACAATCTTATTATCATTCACATATATTTCACCCTCATTATCAATATTAACATACATAGTTGCTTCTAAATCATTTGGAGAATAATATTCATAAGTAAAAGGTATTTTAATATTAGTTACTGCGCTTATTCGAGCGGTAGGGGTATTCCAGATCCATTTAGCTTCTTGTTTAAAATATTCTTCTGAACTACTCCCCCAAGGGCTAATCCCCATATCACCTAGTACAAAAACACGTTCAGCTTTGGAAACTATAGCACTCCAATTCATATAAGATGATAAATTAATCCATGTTTCAATAGTAAAATCATTTGAACCTAAATTAAAATCATTACTATTTGGAATACTTAAGTAATCAGTAGAACCGTTAAAATAAATTGAACTTGTTCCAAATAATAATTTATCTGAACTATGTTTAACACTAGAATTTTCAGTAATACTATGATTAGATAATGAACTATCAGTAAAGTTTGTATCATTATTACCTGTATCAGATTGTATGTATAATTTAATATTAGAGTGATTTGTTGGTGTTTTCATTTCAAAAATAGGTGTTTTAATATTAGATTTATCATTTTCAATTTCTAAATGATTATTTATTATTAAATTTTTACTACAATAGACACTATTATTGATATTAATATAATTATTTTCATTATCCTCTAATTTTAATGTTCCATTATATATATTTAGTAATGATGTAGGATTATTTGTTCCAATACCAATATTTCCTTTATTATAATATATTGTACTACTATTTGAAGTATAATTACGATGGGATGGATAATAACCTTCACATAATAATAAAACTTCTTGATTATTTATAACTATATTATTTTCTTTAATTTTTAATTTAAGTTTAAAATTTTTTTCTAAAAAAATTTCATCTGTTAATTCATATTTTATACTTTTATAATTTAATGTTATACTAATATCATTTCCTATTTTATTTTTATCATTATAAAATTGTATTATATATGTTGTTGATAAATTACTACCTTGTATTAAATTTATATGTGTTACATTTATCTGTTCATTAACTATAAAAAATATATCATTATTCAAATTTTGATATGCTAAATACATATATCTGTATGTGTTAATTACTAAATTATTAATAAATGGTGCCAAAGTACAATAACCAGGATTACTTTCTTCGTAATCTATTTTTTCATCTTTAAAATATAAATTATTATCATTACAATATAAATATAAATCATTTGATGATGTAATATCTAATTTTGTATTATTACTTACATTTAAAAATTTTATAATTGAAGTCATTTATATATATATATAATAATAATAATAAATAAATTTATTATAATAATATATTTAATATATATTTACATTATAAATTGTGGAAGTGGTTGTGCATATATAATATCTCCTTTTCTAATAAGTTCTTTTATTGTATCCTTTTTAATTATATTTAATGTATTTTCAGCATAAAGTTGTTCTGCTACATATAAGTCAATTTTTCTTTGCCTAAATATATTATATTCATTATAATTTAGAATATGTTTTAATAAATAATTAGCTTTAATTAATAATTTATAGTCGTAACCAGATGTATATACAAAATCTATTTTATATTATCTTCAAATGGTGATATATTTATTGGAATATATAATTTATCTATAATATTATTTAATAAAATTTGCGAAATGTGTAATGGATGTGGATTTTGTTCAAATATAGCATTATTTACTATTATTAATTTATCATTATATTTTTCACAAAATATCATAAATGCTTCTGTAAATCCTTCTTTCATTTCTTTTAATTCTTCATTTATTCCACTTAAATTTGATGGAAATAGAGTAAAATAGTGTTCTATAGTTGAATTTTTATTATACTTTGATGGAATATAATATTCTTTACCCTTTATATTTTTTTTTCTTTTTCAAACATAATTTTTTTAATATTATTAATAGTTTCATCCGTTAATTCATTATTAATATTAATTGATAAAACTAAAACCTTTTCTCTTTTAAATTGTTCGGGTATAAATTCTTTTATACAATTGTTTATCTCTGTTTAATTTTGTGAAATACAAGCACCAATACTTATAATTATACGTTTATAATCTGATATATCTTCTTCATCATTATTATATCTTGTTAAATCCTCAATTAATTTATTAAAGTATTGTATCTGAGTTCTTACTAATTGTTCTTTTAATTCATTAGGAACATTAGACATAAATTGTGAAAAATCATTTTCAATTGACAAACCCGCACCAGATTTTTGTATAAATTATGTTTTTAAATTCAAATATTTTATTTTATATTTAATATACTTTGATTTCCAATTTATCATTTATACTTATATAACAAATTATTTATTACAAATTATGTAAATTTAAAAATATATTAATAAATTTATATATAATGTTTATTTATAATAATAATAATAATAAAACTATACTTATTTTGGGCGGTGGTGAATTAGCAAAAGAAATATGCATATCTGCAAGTCGTATTGGATTAAAAACTATAGTAGTAGATAATTATTATGGTTGCCCAGCATCATTTATTTCTTCTGAAAGTTATGTATGTGATATGAAAAATTATACTAAAATTAAATCCTTATTTTATGACAAGATGCCTCATTTTTGTATTGTTGAAAAAGAATCAATAAATATAGATTTAATTAAAGATATGGAATTGGAAGGATATAATATAATCCCTAATTCTAAATCTATAGAATTATGTATGCAAAGAGAAAAATTAAGAAAATTTGTAGATGATTTAGGAATTCCTACATCAAAATTTCAATTCTGTAATAATTCAATTGAAGAATTCAAATATAAAATAGCTAATATAGGATATCCATGTGTAGTAAAACCAATTATGAGTTCGTCAGGACATGGTCAGAGCATAATTTATAATGAAATTGAAATAGGAAAAGCTTATAAAGAACTAGGTAATGCAAGAGGGGATAGTTCAAGAGTTATTATAGAGGAATTTATAGATTTTTCTTATGAAATAACATTATTAACAATAAAACAATGTGATAATATACATTTTTGCTCTCCTATTATACATCGTCAAAAACATGGTGATTTTTATTTAAGTTATCAAGTTGATAATATAGTTTCAAAAGATGTAGAATTACAAGCACAACAAATTTCTGAAAAAGTTATCAGAAATATGTGTCCTAGTATTAATGATAACGGTTTATTTGGAGTAGAACTTTTTGTCTTGAATAATGGTAAAGTAATTTTCAATGAAGTAGCTCCAAGAGCTCACGATACCGGTTATTTAACACTTAAAACACAAAATATATCGCAATTTGATTTACTAATAAATTCAATAATAGATATTCCTATACCACCCATATATTTAGTTAATCAGGGAATTTCCCATAGTTTAATTATTAAAAATCAAACAGATGAAAATATCAAAGATTATCAAATAAATCTACAACAGAAACATAACTTATATTATTATATATTCAATAAACCAATTGTAAAAAAAAATAGCAGCAGAAGAGTAGGAATTGTTATTATGCTTAGTGATGAATCAAATTTTTTGGAAGAAATTGAATATATTTGTAGGGAATATAAATATTAAAAAAATTAATATTTATTTTTTATAATGTATATCTTAACTATTTAAAATTGTTTTTATTAATTTATTTAATTGTCAATATCAGAATTAATTTTAGTTGAAATATTGATAATGTTAAGTAATTTAAGTAATGTAAATGAAGGTAAAATTAAAATAAAATGATACAAATTATAATATAGATTACGATGTAAATGATATATTAAAATTTTTACAAGATAAATATAAAAATTATGAGTTTAAAATTATAATAATTATATTCTTTATATTCTTTATATCAATCAAATATATTCATACTGTGTTTAATAGATCAGTAACTTATATAAAACAATTAAAATGTTATTGATATGTATTTATTTATGTATATAGACCAATATTTATTATTAGATTCCTTTAATTTTTCCTGAAACAATATTGTTATAATCATTTTAGTAATATATGTCCGATTCATTATTACACCGACCAACATTTAAAATGAAACAAAAATGTTTCAAAAATAATTGGTGATGTAAATGCACTCTCTAGGATATCCTAATCTTCTGCAAGAAGAAATAGATATAGATAATTTCTATAAAGAATTAAAAAAATATAATTATAAAAAAACAATTTGTTTGGATGAAACAAGTATATATCTAAATATTACACAATCATATGGTAGAAGTAAAAGTGGAACTCGTGCAATAAAAAAACAAATACATATCTATTTAAACGATGTAATTTATTATGTGCAATTTCATATAATAAAGTAATTGGTTGGACATTGTATGAATATGTAAAAGGTGGATTAAAAAAAAGAACATATAATAGATTTTTATAATCATTTTATAAAAGATAAATATAAAAACCATTTTATAATAATGGATAATGCACGAATACATAAATCCAAAATAATAAGAGACACATAGAAAAAATGAAAATTATTTATTATATACCGTTCCTTATCACCCAGAAACAAACGCAATAGAAGAGTTTTTTAGCCAATTAAAACATTATATAAAAAAAACAAAGTCTGCAATCATTTAATGAAATTTATAAAACAATAACCAATATAATAAATACTAAAATTAAATCTAAGCATCTAGAAAATTATATAAAACATTCTTTTAGAATTTATAACTAACATTTTTATTTCATTTTAAATGTTGGTCGGTGTAATTACAATTTATTTATCCTGGATAATAACTCCAATTTATGTTTATTTATGAGCATATTGCATATTTAAGTAATAAATAAAATTTTTTTGTTTATATATAATATATGAATACTTACATAATAACTTTATTAATAATATTATTATTATATTTTTGTATTAAAAATTATAATAATATAGTTGAAAATTTTGAATCTGAATGTAAAATACCAAAATTTAATCCAAGTGTGTGGAATACAAAAAAAAACAAAGTAAGGGAATTTAATAATTGTTATAGTTATGCTATGGAAGATTTAAAACAAAATCAAAATAAGAAACAACAACCAGGACAGTTGTGTTCTACAATGAACCCTTTAAAAAAAAAAAATTATAGTTGTAAAAAATTGCTTGATAGAGTTAAATGTGATTATCCTGATACTTATTTATTAGAAGATGATCGGGATGAATGTAAGTGTAATTATTATAAAGTAGGATTATTTATTGATAAAATGGGTGATAATAGAGATTATCATTTTTATAAAGAACATAAAGATAGAGATTTTTGGTCTCATAAACCTGGTAAAACTAAAGTAACGATATATGATTCTGATAATAATGTAATTAAAAATCCATTAGAATCAAACAGAAAATATAAAATATATAATTATTCCGAACCTTGTAAATACATATGTAAAAAATATGTTAAAAATCCTCATATAGAAAATAATAATAATAAATAAATTACTTTATGGGTTTATCTATTATTGGTGTTGTATCCTTTATATCTATTTTTTCTATAACACTATCATCATCAAATTTAATTAAATACTCGGAAGTTTTTTCTATTCTATCATGATATTTTAATACAAATTGCATATATAATATACCTGTTTTTCCTCTTCTACATTCATTAATATCATCATCATTATTAACACTAATATGAATTGTTTGTTCCAGATATATAATTCCTTTAAATATTGGTATTTTATCTGCTATTAAATCTCCAATAAATAAATATGTATCATTAATTGATCTTGCAAAAACATGTGATAATTCAGTAAATTGGTGTTTGTATTCAATAATTTTACATATATGTAATCCTAAATCTACGAAACATCTATTCAATCCAAATACATTAATTTCAATATCCTTTGGACAAATATAGTATGGTGCATAATATGTATTTTTGTAGTACTTTAAACAATCAAAATCGGGAGCATCTTCAAATTCCTTTAATTTATATTCTATATAATAATAATTATAATAAATTTTATACATATAATTATAAATTACAACTTTATGACATAATAATTTTGAAAATATTGGCATAACTAAATTAAGAGAATTACCATTATCATCAAATAGAAAATTATATGTTTTCTGTCTTTGTTGACTTACAAACCAAAAATACTCTTCTAAATATAGTTTTATAATATCTAATTCAATTGATAATATATCCTGAGGTTTATTTATATCTAGAATTGGGTATTCATAATTTAAATTATACTTTTCTAAAAATTCATCAATTTTATTTATATTTAAACTACTACTTGATAATTTTCCACAATTACTTTTAAAAGTTATTAAATCATAAAAAGGTAAATAACACTGATAATGAGTTGTGTTAATTTCAGTTAAATTTGTATCACTTAACGTATTTAATTTTTTATTTGCTATATTTTGATAATTAATTAAAAATTCATTTAATTTATCATTATTTGATAGAATAAAATTAAATTTATATAAGTATTTTAAACTTACTTCATAAAGATTATTATAATTATTATTAATAAAATTTTGTAATTCAAAATTTATAAAATGCGTTGTAATATAATTTGAACCTTTAGTAAAAGCATATTGAAAATTATTGTTATCATTAAATATGCCTTTAATTATTTTATTATCTGTTACATCTTTTATTTTACCTATTTTAGTTGTAAATTTACTATTTAATACTATCATATTAATTTTAGTATCATCTATATTATCAGAGTCAATATCACGTTCGTAATACTGTATAAAATTTATTTGACATAATCTCCAAGAAAATGTAGAATTAGAAAAATAACATATAAAATTTAAATTTAAATTATTAATTTCCATTTTTATAACTACAATAGGTCTTTCACCATCTGTTGTTTTATAGACTAACGTAAATTTAATATTATTAATTATTTTTGACTTATTTTCAAATCTATTTATTTCTTTAAAATTTATAACATAATTTATAAAATAATCACTTTCTTCACGTATTTGTTCTATTTTTATATTTGTTTCATCTTCATTATCAATCCATTTTTTTGTGTATTTGTCAATCGGAATTACTATGGGAGGATTTCTTTCAATATTTGGAGAAAAATTATCATCGACTAATATCCAATCATCACTTCCTCCTTTTAAATTTTCTAATTTTAATCTATATTTTAAATATTTTTTTTTATAATTAACCATATATATATATATATATTATATTATTTGTGAATTAAATGGCAATACTTCATATAATTGAATATTATTTTTATTAATGTAAACTTGAAATACATGTAAGCTTACTAAATTAATAATCATAGTAGTAATACATATACCTAAAATAGGCATTACAAGATAAGCTATAAAATTTAATCCAAGACTAAATATAAAACGACACATACCAATTCCAGCAAAATTAGAATAATATTTATTTATATAATCATTGCTATTTTTTTTATTTTTACAAAAAAATATTATATCATTAATAATAAGTATTATTATTGAAATTAATAGTAAAATACCAACTGATAATATATAATTTCTAACATCATCTTCATAACTAAATTTTATAAAGTAGTGTGTATCAATATTTTTAAATATATTATAAATTAACGTTAAAATAAAATTTACTATAAAAAATATAATTATAGAAAACCATAAACGATTTTTATTTATAATATTACAACATTTAAAACATGTATGATTATTATTATTATTTTTAATAATATAATTAAATTTACAAATTTCACATTTTAAAAAATTATCTTCATGTGGTAAGTGTAGTAGTCTCCACTGTCCTAAACAACTTTTATGAACTTTACTACTGCATAAACACGGCTTAAATAAATCTTCTTCATTATCATTTTCAAAACATACTCTACATTTATTATTTTCTATATTTTCTATATTTTCTATATTGTGTATATCTTCTATATTATCTTGTGTAATAATCGGAATAAATTTATTATCTATATTTTCCATTAGTTTAATTAATTAATTTAATTCTAAATTATTATGTTAATTTATTTAATAATTAATTACTTCCCAATCATTATCTTCCTTTATTGTTATAAAATCAGTATTATTTTCATCAATAATATTTAAAATATTATGTTTTTCAATAGAATTATAAAATTTTTTTAGATTTTCAAAATTATTAAAATAAAAACAAAAACTCATTGATGGTGATAATTTATTTAAATCTAAAAATAATATTTCATTACTATGAAAATCTTTATCATCATAAACATCATTATTATGTATAGTAGGTTTATGAGGATCTAAATATATTAATTTAAAATCATCAGTTATACCAACAAAATAATATGAACTACTATCAGTTCCACCAATAATACCTTTAAAACTATTATTTTTAATTAAATTTGTTATTTGATTATAATAAATTTTATCAATTAAATTTAAACCTAATTTAGTACTAAAAGTTACTAAATAAGATTTATTTATATGATAATAATCTTTTATTTTTTGTTTTTCACATAAATTGTGAAGATATATAATATCAAATTTGTTATTTAAAATTTTGTTAAAATTTTGAATTATAGAACATGCAGTATATGGACCTATCCAATCCCCTATATTTTTTTTATAAATATGATAATATTTAACAAAATTATGTAATGAAAAAATAGATTCATAATTATCTTTAAATAAATATAATATAAAATAATAATCTTCATTTTTTTCAATACTGTAAAGATATTTTTTAAATAAAAATATATTTGCTAACATCATTTGTGTCGATCTAATAGTACATCCCCAACCAATATCTGTATTAATATTTGTATTTTTAATATTTTCAAAATTTATTTTATAAGTAAAGTATAATAAATTACTATTTAAACTATCAATATTATCAAGTTTATTATAATATTTTCCTAAAAAGTTCATTATATTTTAGTAATTTAATTTATTTTTAAATAATTATTAATTATAATATTTTTTTATTATATAGTATTATATAATGGCTGGTGCAACAAGTAATTTTTTTCCAACAAATATATTACCATCACAAATTGATAATTTTCTTAGTACGGCAGTAATATTATCTATTCTTACTATTTTCCAAGGATGTTTTGGAGGAATGGGTGTTATACAAATTCCAAAAAAATTAACTGAATTTTTAAATAATCCAGTAATGAGATTTATCTCTATTGTTGCAATCTCATATACTGCAACTCAAGATATAGAAACTGCATTAATTACATCAGTCGCGTTTTTAGGAATATTACATTTATTAAGAAGTGATGAAGAACGTGAAAAAGTTGGTGGATATTTCTAAAAATAAAAAAAAAAAATATATATATATATATTATAAATTATGGGTTCAGATAATTTGAGTTTTTTTCCCTATCCAAAAGATTTACTTCCATCTGTTTTTGATAAAGTATTAAGAGGAACAACTATGATTTCATTAGTTACTATTTTTCAAGGTAGTTTAGGAAGTATGGGTGTTATACAAATTCCTAAAAATATAGATAACCTTTTTAAAAATCCAGTAATGCGATTTGTAGCACTTGCTGCAATCTCATATACTGCAACTCAGGATATAGAAACTGCATTAATAACAACTGTAATATTTTTAGGAATATTACATTTATGCAGAAGTGATGAAGAACGTGAAAATGTTGGTGGTTTCTTTTAATTAAATTTTATCTTTTATAATTATTTTTTTACTTTTATAATGTAAAATTTTATAATATAAAACTTACTTAGTATTTTTATAATATGTCTAATCAAAAAAGAATTCTTAAGGAAATTTTAGATATTCAAAGAAATCCAATTGAAAATGTAATCATTTCTATTTCAGAAAATGGAATTTACGATATTTATTTTTTAATGAAATTTTACGATTATCCTTATAATAATCTTTATTTATATGGTAAATTAAAAATTTCTGATAAATATCCCTACTCTGCTTCTGATTTTTTATGCTACACACCAAGTGGGCGTTTTGAAATTGAACAAAAAATTTGTACTAATAGTAGTAGTTATCACCAAGAAAGTTTTAATGCTACTTATAATATAAGAAATTTATTAATTTCATTTTATAGTTTTGTCTATGAACAATCTAGTGGAATTGGTTCTTTAAATTGTTCTGTTGAGAAAAGAATTGAATACTCAAGTAAATCTTTAGAAATTAATAAAAATATAAAATTATTTAATGAATTATTTTTAAAACGTCTATCAGAATTTGATAAAAAAATTATTAATAATAATGAAATTGATGAAAAACTTTTATGCAGAATATGTCTAGAAGACGATACAATTGAAAATTTAATTATTCCTTGTAAATGCAAAGGCACTCAAAAATATGCACATCTTAAATGTTTAGAAGAATCTCAAATTAATTATATACTAAACCAAAGCTCACATCCACATTATCAAAAAAATATTGATGAAGTTTGTAGTATTTGTAAAACTCGCTATAAATATAAAGCAAAAAGTAGAAATGAACTTTTTAGAGAATATACAAAAGACCTAGTTGGAAAGCTCCAGACTGGAATGCTTTTAATCTCGTCAAAAGAAAGCAGTGATTATAATAATAAAATTATTCAACAAAATAAAAATAATATTGAATTAGTTCAAAATATTTATTACTGGACACAATCAATTATTTTAATTACAGAAGATACTACTCATTATCTAGGTGTTATTTTAACTTTACCAATAAAACAATCGAATAATTTTGATAATTATATTAATCATTATAAAATTGATAAAAATTTATATAAAGATATTAATATCTTTCAAGGAGGACCTTGTGAAAAACAAATTATATATTCTATCATTTTAATTAATAGCACATTTTTGAATGAATTTAATATTGAATTAAAAAATATTAAAATTATTGAAACAACTGATAATATTAGTTTATTATTTGGAGAATTATTTTTTATAAATCAGTTAACAAAAATATATCATTATTTTACCAAACAACAAGTTGTTTTATATGCTTTTGAAGGGATTAGTGGCTGGTCTCACGTCCAAATTATGGGCGAACTTTGTAAATCATGGGTACTATCAAAGACAAATATTAATAATTTTCCATATAATAATATGTGGGAACATTTAGAAAAAAATGGATTAAAATGCCCTAAAAATCCATATAGCTCAAATTATAAAGAAGATGATTTATAAAATAGTTTTATTTTTTTTATCATCATATATCCAAAATTCAAATTCAAACCCTAATTCCAAACATCCATTTTTTTTTGCTATATTTTTATCATATTGTGTTTTCATAGTCCAAGTTGATTTTACTTCAATAATTTTATTTTCATCTATAGTATAAATATCTGGATAATAATAGTGATTTTTATTATTAAATTTATATTCTATACAATATTTAATATGCATATTAAATATTATGCATAATATTTAATTTATTCTGTACGATTAATTCTGTGAAAAAATAATTTAAGAATGTAAAGTATTAAAACATTTTTACAATCACAATAGAATATTTCATTAAAATCATTAAAATTATTAATTTGTGTATTAGCTGTTATAATTTCATATTCATTTTTAGATTTAAATTCTTGAACTGATTTCACATCAAAATCAATAATAGAGATTTCTTAAATCCAGCATATTGTTCTTTATAGAAAGTTTTAATAGATAAATCTGTTTGAAAACTGGTAATTAAAGTGGCTTATGTTGTTTCTATTTTTTTTCAATAAAACTATCAATTTCAATTTTGTTAGATTCTTCCTTTATTGATAAAATAATATTTCCTAATTCATCAGATATATTTATATTATTTACTTGTTCTTGTATAGTGGTAAGAGCAGTATCTAATTTAATACCTAATTGATTATACTGTTGAATACTTATAATAGCATTATTTAGAATAAATACATCTTCCGCTAAATTACTGTATAAATTATTATATATTTGAAATAATTTTTCCCAATCTAATAAAAAATTATCACTAACTGTAAAATCTTCAATTAGTATATTTATTTTATTTTGATTATTTATTTTGTCATCTATTTTTTAACTCTATTATATTTACTTTCATTTGTTCTAATGAGGTTTTCATTTTATTTGTTATTTCATCTATTTGTGCATTAATAGATTTAATACCCTCAGATAATTCTATTCCATTATCTTTCCATATTTCAAGTTGTTTACAAACATTTTTCATATTAAGTATATCATTACTTAGATTAACAATATAAGATATTAATTCAATTGATTTATTACTATTAGTAATTATAAATCATTCATATCCATTTATATTTAATATTTATTTTTAATATTTATTTTTAATATTTATTTTTAATATTTATTTTAAATGTAAATTTAAGATATAGGATATAAAAAAAATCCATATAAAATTGATTTATAGTTTCTAATTAATTTAGTATGGAAATAGAAAAACAACAAAGAATTAATGATTTGAATAATTTAGGACTAAGTAAGCCTAAATCATGTGAAAAATATTATTTAATTGGAATTGCTAAGGAATATAAAATTAAGTATAATAAGATTAAAAAGGTAGATTTAATTAATAAAATTATGGAATATGAAAATAATAATAATAAATATTATTCATTAGATAATAATTCTATATTTAATATAGAAAATAATGAAAAATTAACAACACAACAAAGAATATTACAATTAAATTCATTTGGTTTTAAGAAACCAAAACAAGGACATATAGATTGTATTAAATATATTGCTAATCGATATAATATTTTTATAAACCTTTACTATGGAAAGGAACAATCAATTAGAGTAATATTAAAATATGAAATACAAAATAATATAATTACAGAAACTTTACCAACAGCAATAGTTGCACCATTTTATTCAGTAGCGTTACCTCCTTCTCAATTTAGTCCTAACCAATTAGTATATAATTATCAAGATACTGAATTACATTGCGTAAGAACAAATAATAATACATTTTACAGTCCAACAAATTATTATTTTCCTGAACATTTTATATATGAAACAAGATATATAGATTTTGTAAAACATTTAGATAATATTAAGAATAAATTAAATTTAGATATAAAATATTTATATCATATTTCCCAGTTAAGGGATAATGAAATAATGTGGATTAATAACTATTGTGAAACTTATGCATATGATATTAATATTGATGTAAATTGGGTTCATAATAATGATGATTTTTCAACACAACAATACGTAGATGAAAAATATAAAGTTAAAAATGAAAATGAAATTTTATTAAAAAAATTAGAAGAAATTACTTATAATAAAGAAAATAAAGGAGATAATGAAAGTTGTAGTATTTGTATGTCCGAATTTGAAGATGGTGAAAAAATTAAAATGGTGTCTTGTAAGCATAAATTTCACAGTGATTGTATAAAGGAATGGGTGTTAAGAAATCCAACTTGTCCTTGTTGTAGAATTACAATTAATTAAATATTATATTTAAAAATTTAAAATTGATTTTTTATTATAATAAAAGTAAATGTCAAAACTAAATATTTATTTTACAAAAATAAAAAAATATAATTATTATAATAGTTTAGAAAAGGAATATAAAATATCTCAATTAAATATAGTAAATTTAATAAAAATATACAAAAAGCAGTGTTTGAAATTATTTGTTAATAATTTTATATGTAATTACAAAAAAAGAAAAAGACCACGAAGAAATAGTTTTATATCAGAAATTATAACTGATAATATAATAAAAACAAATAATAATAATAATATAAACTCTTTTAGGATAAATAATAATGATGATAAATATGGAAGTTTTAGTAGAATTATTCGTGATTACTTTCGTGATAAATACATAGAATAAAATATTTAATAAATTATTTAAAGATATAAAATTGATTTATTTTATATTAAATATAAAAATGATATCTGATAAATTAGAAAAAAATATATCTGATAAATTAGAAAAAAATATAAAGAGTTTATTATATACTAAAATAGATTTTTTAATAAAACAAAATAATTTAACTAATCATTATAATAGTATTCTGGAAAGATTAAGAAATAATAATGATATTGATTTTTATAAGTTTGATGATATATATAATTTCATAAAACATAATTTATTTTATAATAAAGAATTTACTAAAATTGAAGATATAGAAATAATTCAAAAAATACTAGAAAACAATTTTAATAAATTTATTGATAAAAATTATATAAAAAATATACTTACAGAGATTAAAAGAAATTATTATATTAACTAAAAAAAAAATATTTATATATAATATAATAATTATGAGTTTTTCTTTATTAAAGCATGTATCATTAATGAAAATATTAGGAGAACAAACGGGTGGTTCAAAATTAAATTTACTTCAAATATGTAATTTTATTTCTGCTTTACTTACAATAGCAATAACAATTATGGACACAGGAATAGATTATAATCTTAATGAAATACAATTTTATCGTAATCCATTAGTACAAATGATTGGAGTATTTTGTATTGCTTATTCTTCAACTGATGGTAATATGACATTAACATTAATATTATGTGCATTATGGTTCTTTATAAAATACAGATTTAATTTTTATAAATTTTTAAATCAAGAAGATCCAGAAGATGCATATAAAACAACAGTTAAATACTTACTTAGAAGACTTAAAGCTACATCAAAAAGTAGTAATACTTATTTAAATTAAAATTATGATTTATATTTTTAAATTATTTGAGACAATATAATAATCCTTATGTAAATTTAATAAGGAATAAAATATTAGAGTTTTAAACCTTTTAACATTTAAAACGCCGTTCTATTTATAAATTTTTAAAGTTTTTTTTCTACTCTTTTTTGGAACATATTTTTTTGATTTATTATAACTACCCTTGAATAAATTTTTGTAAGTTTCTTCTGGAATAGAATTTATTATTTTTCTTATATTATTTTTTAATTTTATCAAACCTACATCTTTTTCTTTTCTTAACTTACTTTTAAGAAACTAAAAAAATTTTCTATTACATTAGTAAAATGTTGATAAGGAACTGAATATAATAGTTTATTATCTTTATTAATTAAATCTTTGTTATTGTTTTTGATATTTTAATTTATTTAAAAAAACTTTTAAAATAATTAGGTATACTCATAGTATTATCTAAAAGATTATAAACAGTATTGGAAATAGTTTTTTCTTTTGAATGGTAATGTAAAAAATCTATAACTTGGTATTGGTCTTTAGAATTTTCTAATGTTGTCACTAATTGAATTTCAGCAAGTCTTTCAAGTTCATTAGGGACAAATCTTTTTAATATTAATTTTTCAATCATATCCATATTATAAATATTTTCATCTTCTATAAGTGCATATAATAATATCATTATTAAATTATGATGATTTTTTAATATTTTAAAACTATTATTACAATGTTCTTTAAATCTTTCAAAATTTTTTGAATTTTCACCACCTATAGAATCAACCATATCATATGTAAGTCTTATTTGAGGGGCCCATATTTTGACATCCTGTCCCAAGGAAAAAGTAAAATCAATGTGAAATAAACAACCAGTATTTGTTACCATAATATTATCAAGATGTCTATCTCCAATACCAAGAAGGTAACTTATAACACAATATATGGAAGTTGATTTCATAAAATTATTTCTAATATTTTCAATAGTATCATTTAAATTTTTTTCTAATATATGATTTAATAATGTACATTTAGTTTTTCTAATATCGTATATTGATTCACAATTATCAACTATTTCTATAATTCCACTATTTAATGAAATTGGAATAATATCATATGTAATAATAGGATATTCCAATCCATTATTAATTAAATCTTTATTCATAAATTTAATTATTCTCATTATTATAGCATCTATTCTATTATCTTCATTTTTATACATTAACTTTTTATAATATATTTTATTATTATTACCTAAGCATTTACATTTGAAAATAATTGGTTTTGTAAAACTATTTTTAATTTCTATTTTATTTTCTACTTTTTTTATTTTATCTATAAATAATGGTGGTACTTTTACATTACGTTCTTTTAAAAAAATATTTATTTCATCAATAATACGATTTGTATTATTAACACTTATATCATTAAACATTTGAAAGAATTTGAATGTATCATAAATATTTTCATAAATTTCTTTTCCAAAATTTTTTAGTAAATAATTTTTATATTTTTGTATAAATACTTTATATATATTTAATTCAGGATATGTTTTTAATGATATTATAATATATGTAAATAAGATTATTCTTAATCTATTATTAATACTACATCTTTCTATTAAATAATTAATTAATAATTCACATTCATCATTTTTTACACATTTCATTATTATCGGTAAAAAATTATCAATATCATTATCATCTAAATTTATTTTTTTTATAAAATATTCTCTAATTATTTTATTTTTAATACTATATAAAATATCTAATATATTACTTATATCAAATTCTTTACGACAACATCTACCACACATAAGTTGCCAACAAGACATTTTTTCTTTTTCAATACTTTTTAAAAATAAATTAATTTTTTTATCATCAGTATTATCCCAATCTATACTTTTAATATATAATGTAAGTAATTTATTATGTTGTCCTAATAAATGTATATTATTATTTAAAATAAATAATTCATTTTTTTTTAATTTTTTACATGGTAATATATATTGTATTTCACGAAATCTTGATAAATAAATTATATTTGCTTTACTCCATATTCTACTAACTGCTTTAAACTTATATATATTTTTTAAATCTATTGGTAATAATTCAAGTATCTTAACATTTGATGCTAATATTTTTAAACTTATAAAAGTTCTGTAACAACTATAACATGCTCTATGAATACTCAAATTTATATTATAATTTGTATTATAATTTTCTTTAATATATTTATCTTTATCAATTATATTATTATCATTAATCGCATCTGTTAATATTATTTTATCACTACAATTACTACAAAATATTCTTCCACAACCACGACAATGATGCTTACGTCTAAACATATTAAAAAATGTTTTACATCCAAAACAATTAGTTTCTTTATTATCATCTACCCATAAATCCTGATTTCTTGGTAATAATGCACTACTACTATTGTTATCAACGTACATAGAAAAAGACATATTATTTTTTTTATCCATAATATTAATAAATAATATTAATTTTAAATACATTTAAAAAAAATATAATATAATTTATTTAATTATTTTCTTGTTGTTTTTGCTGCTTTTCTTGCTGTTTTTTTTCTTGTTGCTTTTGGTGCTGCTTTCTTGCTGTTTTTTTTTGGTACTTCTTTTGTTTTTCTTGTTGCTTTTGGTGCTGATTTTTTTCTTGTTGCTTTTGTTGCTTTTGGTGCTGATTTTTTTCTTGTTGCTTTTGGTGCTTTATTGTTATCCCTTCCAACTCCATCTGGACCACAAGTTCCATTTCCTTTATTATCCTTAGGACTCCAAATACAATCTTTTCTATTTTCACAGTTAGTTTTATTATTTTGTAAAGCACTACAACCAGTTTTTCTAACAGCTTTTTGTGAAGATACTGATTTTGTATCAGTTGTAACTATTCTATTTTGTGGTTTTCCTTTAAACCAATCATCTTCAGTTTTTTTTGTTTTATCTGTAGAAGTTGTTTTTTTATTTTGTGGTTTTCCTTTAAACCAATCATCTTCAGTTTTTTTTGTTTTATCTGTAGA
>Ga0228642_1000150_pt1 | contig 29611 bp, 28 predicted proteins | sample 53DmetaG_FD_190071 | JGI IMG/M metagenome (GOLD analysis project Ga0228642, IMG submission 190071) | Seawater microbial communities from Monterey Bay, California, United States - 53D | ecosystem: Environmental > Aquatic > Marine > Coastal | place: USA: California | collected 2016-09-29
TTATTTTCATTATTTTCATTATTTTCATTATTTTCATTATTTTCATTATTTTCATTATTTTCATTATTTTCATTATTTTCATTATTTTCATTATTTTCATTATTTTCATTATTTTCATTATTTTCATTATTTTCATAATCATTTATATCAAATATACCTAATGCTTTGTTATATAGTTGGGTTATAGGTTCACCATGTGGGAAATTTGTAGAACTAGAATATCTTTTTAATTTCTTATTAATTGTTTTATTTAAATTTATTACTAATCTATAAAAGTATTTATTAGTTTCAACAGTACTATTATAACAATATATATAACAATCTTTTATTTTTACATTACTTATTTCTGATATTGAAAAGTAATAATATGTCCGGGATTTTTGATAATATAGTGGAAATTTATCTATTAATATTTTACTAAATTTTTCTATATATTCGTTACTCATTTAATTATAAATTTAATAAAAAAATCAATTTTAATAATATAAAATTAAAGTCCAATTTCATATTCAAACCAACTTTTATTCCCCATACTACTATTACAGAATTTACAAAGTGGTCTTAAATTATCTAATATTGTTTCTCCGCCTTTAGACTCTGGTATTATATGTCCTGCGTGAAAACCGTCAGTTTTATTTTTAAATAGTTTATTAGAACAATTAAGTATAGGACATATAGCTTCATCTGTTTGATAGTACTTATTCCAAACTTTATTTTTTAGTGGTTTTGTCATTCTTTTTTTTCTACCTTTTATATAATGTAGTGGTTTTGTATCATTATTTTTAAGAAATTCTATAAAATTATTTTGTTTTGTGGTAAAACATATTTTTTTTTTTAAAGGTTCTAATTCCGTGTTATAATATGAACTTTCATTTATATTTAAATTTCCTTCATAATTTGCTAATTCATAATATTCCACACTTTTTTTATTTAAATAACTAAGTAAATCTTCTGAATTATTATATAAATTAAAAAACTCTATTTCATTTAATTCATTTCTAAATGTTTCTATTTTTTTTAAATCTCTTTTTCCAAAGTAATCTTTATATTCCTTTTTTAATAATTTAGTAAAATTATCCATTTTAACTTGATTAAAAGTTGCTGAATTAATATAATTATGATTTCTTACTGAATCATGATTAGTTTCATTAAATAATTTTCTAATATCATCTTCATTATTACATTCATAAATATGGAATAATAAATTATCTCTGTATCCTTTATCAAATAATATTTTAGATGATTCTATTCTATGTTGTCCATCTATAATATATAATTTTTTGTTTAATTTACCTATTGTAATAGTTTTTTTAATACACCAAAATTCTTTATTATTTATATATGATTTTACTAAACTTTGAATTTTTTCATCTACTAATGAATTTTGACAATTAGGTAATACTAATTCATTTCTTTCAAGGAAGTCATTTATTTTATTAAATGTATATGTTTTAATTGTAACATTCATTATAAGTATTTAATGTGTTAATTTCTTAAGTACTTTTGAAATAAAATAAGAAATTAACAAATTAACAAATTAAATATTTACAACTCCTTCTCAAATTGTTTTTTTTTATTTTTAAAATAAATTAAATCTACTTTTACACCCAACATTTTTCTTTTAATTTGAAATTTTTCTGCATCTAAATAGTGTGTTTTTTTTAAAATATTATCTCTCTTCCTGTATAAATCATCTATAATATTATTTTCTAATATTTTTCTTCCATTGCGTAAAACTTTATTTGTTAAATTTATACCTAAAATGTTATTTATAGTATCATATTCATTACTTAAATGCTTAATCATTTCACTATAATATTTAATTAATTCTATTTTTTCCATTAAATATTCATCTACTTCTTTAATATAACTATCTAGTTCTTTTATTAATTTTTCTATTTTTTCTTTTTCTGCTTCTTTTAATTTTTCTTCCTCTTGTTGTGCTATGAACCCTTCCATACATATATAAATATCTATATTCATATTTTAACTATTTATCATTATAAATCAATTTAAATTATATATAAATATATATAAATATATATAAATTTACTTAAAAAAAATAATATTAAAAAAAATATCACTATTTATTTATTTTATGATAAAAATTAACTTAAACTTTATTTGTCTTGACACCACTCATTTTCCTTTTCAATTTCAACCTCCATTTCTGGAGTAAAATCATTGGTAATATTGAATCTATGTCTAATTTCTGATGGTGTTTTACATGCTTTAATATAATTAGCAACTGTTTGACATGTAATATCAAGTAGACATGAAATTTCAAGGTAGTTAGCAGCAAGAATTAAATCAAACAAGATTGAATCATCTAATTTTAGAAAGTCTTTATCAAATTGATTGATTTGTTCTTTTGTATGATCATTAGTATGATAATCACAATATTCAATAACTTTATCAAAGATTTTAGAACTTACTGCTAATGGAATCATTTCATTTGTTATTTCAAAATTATCTTGTTCGTCAGGGGAATCAGGATACGATAATAATGCTAAAAATGTTTTAGACAATTTTAAAGAATCAAATGATACTGTTTTTTCTTGCGCATCATTAGTTAATATTCTAATTTGAACCATTATAAAATTTAAATGTATATAAATCAATTTTATATTATAAATTATAGTATAAACATTTAAATTTAAAAATAAATTCTAATTTTGATAAAAAAAATAATTTAAAAAATTAATAACTGAATTAAAAAACAAATACTAAAATAAAATAGGAATTATTAAATTTAATATATCAAATTAAAACGATTAAAAAATATATGTGAAGTAAAATAAATAAATTTATACGGTAATTTTTGAATATGCATTATTGCAGTATATGCAAAATACAGATGAATAATGACTAATTAATAAATCAGAATCATTTGGTCCTTGAACTTTTGGTCGATTTAAATCAGGACAACATCCACAATTATCAGAACAATGTTGTCCATGTACCATTCTATTATATTTTCTAATTCTTTTAGATAATGTAATAGCTATTTCATTTGTAGTTTCCTCTTGTCCATCACAATCATTATGACTTGGCATTTATAAATATTTATAATTTTATATTTTTATAATGATTATAATGATTATAATGATTATAATGATTATAATGATAATTACTTAATAAATTATTATTTATTTATTTCATATATTTATATAAATGTTTAATCAACAAAAAAAAATAATAAAAGGTGGAGATGTATTTGAAGGAGATATATTTGAATTTAAAACTACAGTAATACCTAGTCTAATATTATTAATTTTAATATCATTTTTAGTATTTATAATGTTTGCAATAAATGATCAATAAATTAAATAATACTTTTGTATTTTTTATTATGTATTGTCTATATAATTTTTAATTAATTATTCTAAAATTAAATCTATGTATTTTTACTTGGTAAATAATCCCATTTACCATCTTCATATTAAACGATTATTACATCTTTATCAATAAACATATTCATTATAATCTGAATTTAGAATATAAAGGTAAAAGTTTATCTTTTATTGTGTTTTTTTGTATTTAAATATTTTAATTAGAAATTATCTATTTATATTATAATGTAACAAAAAATTATAATTTAATTAAACTTGATAATCTAATTCATTAGTACTATTTATAAATATTATTGAATCATATTGTTTTGAAATAATACTTTTTGAATAATGAGATTGTAATTCAGTATCTGGTTTATAAACAACTCCAATATATCTTTGATAAATCATATCAGTTAAAATATCTGGATGTTTTTTGAAATCTAAATAGAAAGTGTTTTTTTGAGTATTTTCACATATCTTATGAAGTAAATATTCTATTGATTCATTAATAGCATCATTTATAATATACTTACAAGATGGTTGATTCCATTCATTAGCTGCAGTTACAGAACCTGTATATGTTAAAAATCCAAGTAACAAAGTTTTATCTTCACCATAAACACTTTTAATATATTGTCCGATATTAAAAAGTTCATTTTTTTGAAAATCAATACCACCTCTTTCAGTATATAAAGCATTTCCAATATGAGAATTATGAGCCCAAATAATAATTTTATTATTATCTCTATTATTAACAGAAGGCATTTTATCGATTAATCTCATACAAGTAGTTAACCAATGTGAATCCCTACATGCCCAACTTGAATTTGAACCAGGTGGTTCCATATAATTTTTTAAAAAATATTCTGTTGAATTAATTATAATTTCCATAGATTGTTCCAAAGAAATAATATTAAATTTATCAATTTTTAGTTTTTTACATCTATCAATATAACCGTCAAATTTTTCCCAAGTCAAAACACTTAGTATTTTATCATATAATTGTTGTATATATTCTACTTTATTATTTTTTATTAAATGAGTTATATATGATTGTATATCATTAAATTTTTCTATAAAAATAATTTGGGATTTTATTTGGTTATAAAAATCTTTATCTATTAATTGTAGAAATTTAACTAACCAATTATAACTTTCAAAAAGATTATAACAATCAATCCCTAAAAAATATACTTGATTTTCTATAGTTTGATTTTCATTATGTTCTTTTAAAAATTTAATTAAATTTACAATAACATTATTACGGTAAGTCCATAAGGGAAAATTTTTAATATCTTGTAGAGCTTCAACTGCTGTTTTATCATTAGAATCATAAAATTTAGAAATATATCTATTTACTCTATATAAATTAGACCAATCAGTTTCAACTAAAATAATATTAAAATCTTTATTTTTAATTAATTCCTTTGTTATATCATTTCTAATCTCATAAAATTCTTTTGTTCCATGCGTTGATTCACCAAGTAATACAAATTGTATATCGTCATTAGTATTATTAATTATATCATTAATAACTAATGGTTCAATTTTATCAGCTAATTCACTAATAGTTTGTTCCATAATTTAATTTATATAAATTTAACTATAAACACTTAAATTTAAAATTAAAAATATTATTAATATATGGCTGATTATAAATTTAAGTGTTTATAGTTAAATTAATATATTAATGTTAAAAATAAACTAAAAATGGTTAATTTTATAAAAAAGATAATAAGGAACAGTTCGATGGGTTTCAAGATATGATTTCAAGTACAGCAATGGAGACTGCGATAACTATTAGAGGTGAATTACGAAAATCTGTAGAAAGTACAGTAAGTGATTGGTACTATAGAAAAGATGAAAAAGATTATTATTAATTTATATTTTCTGTTAATTTATTTAAAGTTGAAAAATATTCCCAAACAACATTTTTAGATTTTTCTGATAAATCTTTCCAATAATTTTTTAATCTCATTCCTCTTACTAGACACCATTCACTTCCTCCTGTTTCATCACTAAAATCATTTTTAAGAAAAAAATTTTCGTCTTTATTATCAATGTAAGGTTTATATTTGTAAACATATAATTTGTAATAATATGAAACTAATTTAGCATTTGTTTTATCAAGTAGTATTATAGAATTTTTATATATAGATATATCTTTTTCCTGTGAAAATTTTTCTTCCAATTCCTCTATAAATTTTATTAAAGTTTTATTAAAAGCTTTAATTATTAACATATTAGACATATTTTATAATTATAATATATATATTACTTTTAAATAATGCAAATTCGTTTAATATAAACTTTATATATTATAATTATATAGTATATGGATATTTTATTATTTTATAGTAATAATTGTAAATACTCTAATAGTTTAAAACATTACAAAATTTATCATAAAATTAAAAAAGTATGTGTTGATAATATTAATATAAGAAATAAAATACCTAAATTTATTACATCTGTTCCAAGTTTGATGATAAAAGAAGATGATAATATTGATGTATATATGGAAAATGACATACATCAGTGGTTTCAAGAACAAGATGAATATCTAGATAATCAAAATAGTAATCAAAATAGTAATCAAAATAGTAATCAAAATAGTAATCAAAATAGCAATCAAAATAATCAAGAAATGAATTTTGAAGAAGTGAAAAAATCAAATAAAAATGACAATGAAATGTTAGAAGCAAGTAATCAACTCTTAGGAGGGTTTTCAAGTGGATTTAGTTTCATGGAAGATGAAGAAAATGATAAAATAGATGGAGGTTCGTATTGTAGTTTGGATAGTAATATAAATATACAAACAATGGAGGATAGTAGTAATTTTAGTAAAGATGGTACTAAAAAAGATATTAGTAGCAAATATGAGGAACTTATGAAGGAAAGAGAAGGTGAATTTAAAGGAATCGCACGCCTAGGATAAAAAATGTAAATTAATTATTATATATTGCATATTATATATTGCATATTATATATTGCATATTATATATTGCATATTATATATTACATATTATATATTGCATATTATATATTGCATATTATATATTGCATATTATATATTGCATATTATATATTACATATTATATATTGCATATTATATATTGCATATTATATATTGCATATTATATATTGCATATTATATATTGCATATTATATATTGCATATTATATATTGCATATTATATATTGCATATTACATAAGATTTTTTTTAATAATTAATATTTAAAATAATTTTTTTTATAATACTTATATTAATTTTTAATGGAAAATTTAATGTATTTAAATTTATAATAGAAGGATCATTGGAAATTTTTGCTAAATTAATTAATGAAATAATTTTATATATATTTTTTTTTAGATTTCTCATACCATCTTCATTATTATTATATTTATTAACAATATATTCAATAGAATTTTTAGAAAAAATAATTTGGGAATTTAAATTAAATTCCTGAATTATATTTGGAATTATATACTTTAATAGAATAATAGATTTTTCTTGTATATTATAACCATTTAATTTAAATTCATTAATTCTATCTAATAAAATTGGTGATATATTATTAGAATTATTATATGCAAATATAAAAATAATTTTTGATAAATCAATAGGTATATTTGATAAGAATTTATCTTCAAATAAATTATTTTGGGAAGTATCGGTAATATTAATTAATAGATTTTCAATTTCTTTACCTTGTGAAGTATTTGATAATTTATCAAGCTCATCAAAATAAATAATAGGGTTCATACAATTACTTGATATTAGTATATCTATAATTTTACCTGGTTTAGAACCTTCATAAGTAAAACTATGACCATTTAAATAATTAGAATCGGAATTACCAGATAAATTAATTATATGTATGGGTCTATTAAGTATGTCTGATAAACCATTTTTAATAAGAGTAGTTTTACCTATACCAGGTGGTCCTTGAATACCTAAAATATAACCTTGTGAAGTAGGGTTAGAAATAAATTTAGCAATAAATTCAATAAATTGTTGTTTAATATTATTTTGTGAATATAATGTTTGATCTAATTTATTTTTTGAATTAATTAAATATTGTTTAACATCTCCATTATTATTTTTATTAATATTTATATTTTTAAATTTGTTAAAAGGAATTGAAGTAATAATTTTAAAGTAATTCATATATTTAAAATAATCAGAAGAATTAGATTCATCTTTAGTATTTATTATTTTTAATTGATTTAGAAGTTGATTTTTATATGAATTACTAATATTTAGTTTTAGAATTTTAAATCTAATAGGAATATTATCAGAAGAATTTTTAATATTATATTCATTTTTAAGAAATTTTTTTTTTTGTTCCAAATTTAAATTATTAAAAAAAGAAAATTCTTCTTTATTATATATTTTTTTTGGATTAATAGTTATACGCATATAATGTTATATAATAAATAATTTTATTAAAATATAATATAAATACAATATAAATACAATATAAATATAATATAAATACAATATAAATATAATATAAATACAATATAAATATAATATAAATACAATATAAATATAATATAAATACAATATAAATATAATATAAATACAATATAAATATAATATAAATATAATATAAATATAATTTAAATATAATATAAATATAATATAAATATTATATTTAAATAAAATTGATTTAAAAATATAAATTATAATATATATAGAATGACAACAGCCCTTTATAAAGAATTAAGATATAATGAAAATATTTCTAAAGTATCTAAGGTTGTATTTTCTCTATTATCTCCTGAAGAAATTCGTAATCAATCTACATGTAAAGTAGAATCACATTCATTATATGCTGCGAATAGTGAAGGAATTTCACAACCAGTATTAGGTGGTTTATACGATCAAAGAATGGGTGTAATTGATAATAATTTAAAATGTAATACGTGTGAACAAAATAGTAGTTTTTGTCCAGGACATTTTGGACATATAGAATTAGCAAAACCTATATTTCATATGCATTTTATGACAAAAATTCAAAAAATACTAAAATGTATTTGTTTTAGATGTTCTAAAATGTTATTTCAATATGAAGAATTTGATAAAAATATATATAATAGTAAAGAGGATGTATTTGATTATATTTGTGAAGAGTCAAAAAAAATAAAAGAATGTGGTTCATGTGGAGCAGTACAACCTACAAAATATCATAAAGAAGGTGTTGGTAAATTATTTGCTCAATGGAGTTCAGGTAATGAAGTAAAAAAAGTATTAATGAGAGCAGAATATGTATTAAAAATATTTAGTAGAATTAGTGAACATGATATAAGTAAATTATGTTTTGATATTAGATTTTGTAAGCCAGAATGGTTAATTTGTAGTGTATTACCAGTTCCACCTCCATCAGTAAGACCATCTGTTAAACAAGATAATAATCAAAGGTCTGATGATGATTTAACATATAAATTAGTTGATATTGTAAAATGTAATAATAAATTATTAAGTTATGTTAAACAACAAGAATTAGAAGATATTGATTTACAAAAAACAATTGATGAACATACAGCATTATTACAATATCATTGTGCTACTTTAATAAATAATGAAACTCCTTTTGGTAGTGGTGTTCCACAAGCATCAGTCCAAAGGTCTGGTAGAAATTTAAAATCTATTCAACAAAGAGTTAAAAGTAAGGAAGGAAGAATAAGAAATAATTTAATGGGAAAAAGAGTTGATTATTCCGCTCGTAGTGTTATTACACCAGATCCATTACTTGGAATAGATGAATTAGGTGTTCCAATAAAAATTGCTATGAATTTAACATACCCCGAAAAAGTTACGAAAAATAATATTGAAATATTAAAAAAATGTGTATTAAATGGATATAATATACATCCAGGAGCAAAAAGTATTGTTGTTTATAATAAAAAAAATAATAATGTACCAAATATCAAAAATTTAAAACATATAAATTTAGAAGAAATAGCTGCTAAATTAAAAGTCGGTGATATCGTTCATAGACATATTAGAGATGATGATATTGTTTTATTTAACAGACAACCATCATTGCATAAAATGAGTATGATGGCTCATAAAATTAAAGTTATGAAAGCTGATACATTTAGATTAAATGTATGTGTTACAACACCATATAATGCTGATTTTGATGGAGATGAGATGAATATGCATGTTCCACAATCATTACAAACAGTAGCAGAATTAAAGTATTTAACAATGGTTCAAACACAAATAATTTCACCACAAGAAGGGAAACCTGTTATAGGTTTAGTACAGGATGCTTTATTAGGTTCTAATCGTATTACAATGAAAAATAATGAACTTAAAAAATATATGTCTATTGATTATGGTAATAAAACACCAGAATTTATTTTTAATCAAATACAATTTAATAATTTAATGATGTTTAATGATAATTTTACTGGATTACAAGATATAAATAATAATTTTATAGATTTGGGTGAGCATATGGAACTTAATGGACAAAAGTATTGGACAGGACAACAAATATTTAGTTCTATCTTACCACCTATATCAAATTTTGTAGATAATATTAAAATAATTGATGGTGTTTTAGTTCATACTAAAAAAAATAACGAAGAAGAAAACGGATTAGTAAAAAAACACTTAGGTACTTCAGCAGGTGGATTAGTCCATGTAATTTTTAATGATTTAGGAAAGGATAAAGCAAGAGATTATTTAAATAATACTCAAAGAGTTATTAATAATTTTATATTTATGAGTGGTTTTAGTGTAGGTGTTAGTGATTTAATCGCTAAAGAAGAAACAAAAAATGAAATTAAAAATATTATACAAGAAAAAAAAGATAATGTATATAAGATTACTGATAATATTAGAAATGGACTAATTGAAAGAAAATATGAAAAAACTTTACAACAAGAATTTGAAACATTAGTTACAGGTGAATTAAATAAAGCTATGAATAATGGTGGAGTTAAAGCAAAAGAAACATTAAATTCTGTTACTAACAATATTGTTAATATGATTTCAGCTGGTTCAAAAGGTAGTGAAATTAATTTAGGACAAATGATCGCATGTTTAGGTCAACAAACTATAGATGGTAAAAGAGTTCCATATCATTATAATAATAGAACATTACCACATTTTAGTCAATATGATAATACTCCTGAAAGTAGAGGTTTTATTGAAAGTAATTTTTATCAAGGATTAACACCATATGAATATTATTTTCATGCAATGACAGGGAGAGAAGGTATTATTGATACTGCTGTTAAAACTTCTGAAACTGGTTATATACAAAGAAGATTAATCAAATCTATGGAAGATGTTAAAGTAAATTATGATAATACAGTTAGAAATCATAATGATGAAATTATTCAATTTTTATTTGGCGAAGATGGAATGGAATCATCTAAATTAGAAAAACAAAATATTGATTTATTATTAAGTGATATAGATATATTTACTAGAAATTTTAGTATCGAATTACTAAATCTAAATTTAAGTTATTACTTTATAAATATACCAACACTTCAAGATGTTAGTATTACAAATGAAACTTTAGAAGTTAGATTTAATAAAAATTATTCACAATTATTAGATGATAGAATTTTTATTCAAAATAATTTTATAATTAAAAAACAAGATATATTTTACCCTTTAAATTTTCAAAGAATTATAACTAATAAATTAATAGAAAATAATATATATGCTAAAAAATTTAAATCTGATTTAAAAATTCATTATATTTTTGATATTATTGATGAATTAATTAATGAATTTCAATCACTATTTGAAATTCAAGATCCTAAATTTGGAATAGAATCAAAACAATATTACTCATCAACAAAAGTATTTAGTATTTTACTAAAAGTATATTTATCACCTTTTAATATTGTTATAAAAAATTATTGTAATAAAAAGACCTTTGATGATATTGTTACAGAAATTAAATCTAGATTATATTCTTCAAAAGCGGAACCTGGTGATAATGTTGGTACTATTACAGCACAATCCATCGGAGAACCTGCTACACAAATGACACTTAATACATTTCACTATGCAGGTGTTAGTTCTAAATCAAATGTAACAAGAGGTGTTCCACGTTTAAAAGAATTATTAAATTGTACTAAAAATATTAAAAATCCATCATTAACTATTTATTTAAAAGATGATATTAAAATTAAAGATATTAAGGAAATTAAACAAATTAGTAATGATATTGTTATTACTAAAATTAAAGATATAATTAAATCAACATCAATATACTTTGATCCTGACCCATCAGATAGTTTAATTATTAAACATAAAGAAACATTACAGGGATTTAATGAGTTTATTAGTCTTTTAACAGAAGACGAACAAAAAAAACACCCTCTCTCTAAGTATGAACAAGATGATATGAATAAAGAATTACCTTTTATTTTAGAATTAGATTTTTCAAAAAAAAAAATATTAGATAAAAATATTAATTTAAATCAAATAATTTCAAAAATATATGAAAAATATGAAGGTGACTTAAATTGTATTAGTAGAAATCCAAATATTGATGAAACTGACCATTTATTTATTAGAATTTCTACTAATCAAATTGATGATAATTATGATGATAATATCTGTATTTTAAAATTATTAGAAAAAGACATCTTAGATATTGAAATTAAAGGTATTGCTAATTTAACTAATACTAATATTAGAAAAGATAAACAAAAAATATGTGTAACAGCACAAGAAGCACAAGAAGATGGGAAAAAAATAGGTGAAATTATTTCACACGAAAAGGTTATTATTGATACAGATGGAACAAATCTTTTACGTATTCTAATTAATGATAATGATAAAATTGATACTTATAAAACTGTTAGTAATGATATTCAGGAAATTTATTCTGTTTTAGGTGTTGAAGCAGCAAGAACTGTTCTTATAAATGAATTTATAGAAGTTATAGAATCTGCTGGTGCTTCATTAAATCCAAGACATATCTTATTATTAGCAGATACTATGACCTTTTCTGGTGGACTTATGTCTATTGATAGATTCGGTATTAATAAATCTAATTACGGACCACTAGCTAAAAGTAGTTTTGAAGAAATGACAGATATGATATTTAAAAGTGCTTTATTTGGTGAAGAAGACCATTGTAAAGGAATATCCGCAAATATTATTTTCGGTCAAGAAGGACAAGGTGGTACTGGTATGAGTGATATATACTTTGATGAAGAAAGAAATTTAGAAAATTTACTAAAAAATGAATCAATCTTACAAGGTGGACAACAACAAACACACGAACTAAATGAGTTAGACGAAAATTTTGATTTTAATTTTGATGATATTAATGCTCTTGATGAACAAGAAACTCAATTATTCAATACTTTTATAGAAACTGATACTTCTGATAATTATTTCTAATAATCATTTACACACAAATATATAAAATTTAAAATATTTTTTTATTTAATGTATATATAATTTAAAATTAATTGTTTGCATTTTCTTATAACCTTCTATTATAATAAAAATTATTTTATTACATAATTACATCTTTGAATACTACAATCTTCTATATAAAATTTATATGTTATTATATAATGATTATAATCTTAAATTGGATGTGTAACATCATATTTTCTAGTTATTTTTAGTAAATTATACAAATCATAACATTTTTGAATTAATTTAATCATAATATTTTCAACAATTTCCGCAGGAAGTAGTGTTTTAAATATTATTCTCTATATTTATATAACATACACTTAATAAATCTATTATTATTATATTTAAAAAAACATTTTCATTATAAATAATAACAGATTTCACTGAATAGCTGAAAAATTAAGTGTTCTAAAATATCTTCATTATCGTACATTATAAATATTGATGATAAAAATGTATTAAATTCTGGATAAACTTTTTTAAATTCATTTATTCTTTCTTTAATAGTTGCTGTATTATTATCATCTAATAATTATAATAATTTATTCCAATTAGGATTTTGTTTATCTTCATCAGATAATAGGTTCATAGAATTAGCTACTCTATCAGCAGCCATATTGCGCATCGCATCTTTATCTTGAATAATTCCACCTTTTAATTCTAAATATTTCATTTTATATTTTCAAATACTTCTGTTTGTAATTAACCATTTATATTATTAATAAATATGCAATTATGCATTATTGCATATTTTAAAAAATGTAATTTTATTAATTTAATTTATTTAGTATTAGTATAAATGATACTTGTTAAAGTGACAAGAAATATATTAGAGAATTTTTCAAGATTAAAACTATGTAAAGAATGTGATACATTTTGTGATAACGAAGATTGTAATTTTTGTAGTAATGACTGTTCTATATGTGTTTTACATTTTTTAGGATTATCATATAATGATATGGAAGATTCAATAAAAGATTTAACCGATAGAAATACCGTTAATATTGATTCCGTTATAAAAGATATTCGAGATTTTATTCAAAGCATAATGGAAAATGATCATGTAAATATAAGTTATAATTTAATTCAGAAAAATTATGAAGATTATGAAGATTATGAAGATTATGAAGATTATATAAATGAATTACATTTTCCAGATAATTATGAATTAATTTATAATTTAGATACAAATTTAGAAGAATTAGATAAAAAATTAGATAAATTTCCAAACGAATCAAATTTATTTGACGATAAGGGTGATTATGATATAAACGTAATTATGAAAAAAAAAACAGATATTGTAAAAGAACAAGCAAATATTATAAAATATTTACAAGATTTAGAAGATGAAATTAAAACTATTATACTTAATATTTTTAAAATTTTCGATGATTATGATGGTTATTCTACATTATTACATTATTACAGAAGGAATAATACTGGACATTATGTTATTATTCATAAAAAAGATGGTGCACTATTTATTATAGATAATCAAAATTCAAAGGTTATAGATAATATACATAGTATATGTAATTATTTTATAGATAATGAAATAATTAAAACTATAACATTAAAACCTATATTATCTATTGAATTTAAAAGTATTGTGCATGATAGTAATCAATGTACAATATGTCCTATTGATTGTAAAAAAATTGATTTGTTATTACAAAATGAAAATTATAAAAAAAAATATTTAAAATATAAAAAAAAATATTTAAAACTTACATATTTATAAACATATACTTAATAAATATCTTCTACTTATACTATTGCATTTAAAACTATAATTCTATTTTTTAATTATATAATTCTCACGATTAAAATCCTCTAGTCTTCCTCTTGGATTACAAATTATTTCTATTCCATTTTTTTTTCCTTCATGTTGTGTATGAGTATGTCCAAAAATCCATTTTGATAATTTTTTAAATTTAAAATAATTTTTCAAATTTTGTATTTAATTGACTTCCAGAATAATCTGTTATAGAATTATTTTCACAATATTTTATATCGGGTACTGTATGTGTTACTATTATAATATTATCTATTTCTTTATCATTATCATAATTTTCCAAAAGTTTATTTAAATACTCAAATTCATCTTTTGATTTTTCAATTACATTATTAATAAATTCTAAATTATCTTCCCTTGAAAAATCTTTTATCCAATCTTTAAAATAATTAGTATTATTTTCTATAACTTCTTTATTTTCATTATTATAATCCCACCATCCACAACATCCTATAAATACTGTTTTATTTATAACATATGGATTACAAGACAAATAAACTAATTTTTCATTTTTAACAAGTTTATTAATATATGTTCTATCATACAGTTTTGGATACTTATGTACATGTTCATGATTACCATCTACAAATAAATTTTTTTTTATAATTTACTGAATTTTCATTTAAATAATTTATACTAATATTTAAATCATCACTAATATCACCAGCAACTATTAAATAATCACTTTCACTTTTACTAAATTTATAAGGACATTCTTTTATTTCTCCACAAGGATATTTACTAATATACTTATGTGACCATTGATCTATATGTAAATCACTTACTATATCAAATTTTTCTACTATTTTATTATTTTTAAAAGGAGAATATTTTTTATCATAATCAACTAATGTATTTAAAATAATCATAGTTGGTTCAATATATGTATTATTTTTGCAATATGGACAAAAATCAAAATTTTTACTACTATCAACAAGACATTTCCAACAATATGTGTGATTACATTCTGTTGTTATTGGGAAATTACATTTATCTAAACAAATCGGACAAGTTTTATCTATTGTATAATTAAATCCATCAGGTATATTTATAATATCATTATAAAAACTATAATTTGAAATAAAGTTATCATTATTTTTTTTTTAATTTTTTTTAAAATTTTATTTATTATTAAAAATTTTAATAAGATATTTTATAATCCCAAAATTATAAGTATTTTTATATATTTACTTTTAAAAGTACATATATAATTACTTTAAATGAGTTCTTCAATATTTGCTGGTAACTCTTCAATATTGATCCCATAGAATTTCTCTAAGTCTCTAACAAAAGTTACATCATCTCTAGTAATCAAGTTAATACAGACTCCTTTCCTTCCGAAACGGCCCGCCCTTCCTATCCGATGAATGTAGTTCTCTTTATCCCTTGGTAAATCATAATTGATAACTAATGAAACTTGTTGAATATCAATACCTCTTGCGATAAGGTCCGTTGCGATAAGAATTCTGGAATGCCCATGTTTGAAGTCTTTAAGGATAGATTCCCTTTCCTGTGTTGAAAGTTCAGAAGAGATAGAAGTACATGAAAAGTTATTAGCATTGAGTTCATTATGTAGTTGATCAACTCTTTGTTTAGTTCTACAGAAAATGATGGCTTGTGAAACAGAGATAGTTTTATAAAGGTCACATAAAATTTCATATTTATAGTTATCTTGTTGTACGTCAATATAGTATTGTTTAATACCTTCTAATGTAACATATTCTTTTTTAACTAAAATTTTAACAGGATTTCTCATAAATTTATCAGTAATTTGGATACATTCTTCTGGCATAGTTGCTGAAAATAGACATACTTGTACTTGAGTAGGAATTTCCTGAAAGATATCATAAATTTGCGAGCTAAAACCTCTGGATAACATTTCATCAGCTTCATCAAGAATTAAACTTTTTAAGTTTCTAACATTTAAATTTTTTCTTTTAATCATATCATAAATTCTTCCAGGTGTTCCAATAATATAATGTACACCTCTATTTAAAATATAAATATCATCATTAATTTTTGTACCACCAATTAAAGTATGTATAGTTAAATCAGTGTAATTTGCTAAACATTTTAATACATCATAAATTTGTTTTGCTAAATCACGCGTAGGAGTTAAAACGATTTTTTGTGTTACATTTTCATCATAATTTATATTTTTTAATGAACCTATTAAAAAAGCAGCAGTTTTACCCGAACCACTTTGAGCTTGTGCTATAACATCGTGTCCTTCTGCTACTTTAACAATCGCTTTTTGCTGAATTGCTGAAGGTTTTTCAAAACCATACGAATAAATTCCTCTTAATAAGTCATCAGATATATCCATATCATCAAAATTTTCATAAACAATAATTTCCTGTGTTTTATTAATTTTTTCTTCATTTTTATCACTTTTTTTTTCAAAGTTAGACATTACTATATTATTAATTTAATATATTTCTATATAGTTATATTTATTAATATATTAATATATTAATATATTAATAATATAAATTAAATTAAATAAATTTTACTAACTATTATTTTTTTATATATTATATATATAAATGTTTAAACAAAATTATATAATTTATATAATATTTATATTTATATTTATATTTTTAATATATAAAAATAAAACAAATAATACTTTAGAAAACTTTATTGATACTTGTCAATATAGATTACAATCTTTCAATAATATGTTTGTATTATTAGATAAAACAAATAATATTATAAAAAGATTTGCATCTAAAGAACAATATTTAAATTACGTTAAATATGAACTAAAAGATACAGAATGTATTATTTCAGATACTTCTAATGAGTATACAAATGAAAAATTTGAAATAGAAGAAGAAATAAGAGAACAAGAAAAACAAAAACAAATTGAAAAAGATAGAATGGAAAAGGAAATACTAGATATTTATAAAAAAGAAAGAGAAAAAGAAAGAGAAATTGAAAGGGAAAGAAGAGAAAAAGAAAAAGAAATTGAAAAAATAATAAGAGAAAAAGAATTATTAGAATTTTATAAAAAAGAAAATGAAAAAGAAAGAGAAATTGAAAGGGAAAGAAGAGAAAAAGAAAAAGAAATTGAAAAAATAATAAGAGAAAAAGAATTATTAGATTTTTATAAAAAAGAAAAAGAAAAAGAAATTGAAAGGGAAAGAATAAGGGAAAAAGAACTATTAGATTTTTATAAAAAAGAAAAAGAAAAAGAAATTGAAAGGGAAAGAATAAAGGAAAAAGAACTATTAGATTTTTATAAAAATAATAGTAATAATAATAATAGTAATAATAATAATAATTTAATACAGGAACAACAAAAAAATAATAATAAAAATATGAAAGAAAATAAATCTTATGAAATACAAATGAATTTAGATAATATTAATAAAAAACATGTAAGAGATTCAAATAAGTATGCTCAATGTTTTAAATTACATAATGAATGCCTAAATAGTAATGAACCATCAAAATGTAATATGGAAGAATGTTTATTAAAAGATGATATAATAAAGGAAAATATTAAAAAACAATATGAATCAGATATGAAAAAAAATATTTATAGTTATAGAGATAATTGGACTATGCCACAAGCACAACCTCCTATTTGTATAACAGAAAGTAATAAAAAATGTAAAGTATGTCCTACGTTTATTGACAAGAGTGTGAATAATTTACTTCAAATTAAAGATGTTGATGATAGTATGTTTGAAAATTGGAAAGAAGGTAATAAAATAAATACAAATTTTAATATTATAACAAGTGAATGGAAACAAAAAAATGATATAGCAGAACCACAAAATTATATACCACCTAAATGTCCTTTTGATGATTGTCAACCATGTGATGAAATACTTATGAATAATTCAGAACATCCTTCAGTTATTATAGGTAAAAATTTATTACCAAAATTTAAATATGAAGAATACTAATATAAATTTTTTATAGTATTAAATTGATTTACTTCTTTTAATAAATTTAAGATGATTTTTGATGAAAACCTGATATTAGGATATCCATTAAATTTAAAAGAAGATGAAAAATATGAATTTAAAGAATTTTGTCTTGAAAAGTTCACATCTTGTAATTCATATGATGAAGCAGAAGTAATAAAAATAATCAGTAAAGGACTTTTTGATAATAAATTAAATAATTTAATTAAAATAAATTTATTATCTTATTTAAAAAAATACATTCCAAAATATTATTGTTCCTTTTGTAATTCAAATCTTAAAAGTAAATTATTAATTGGTGTAAATGATGTAGGTGAAATTACAGGTATTCCATTATTTAAAGTATCTGTAAATGAAATTAAAAATTTTATAAAAGAAAATATTTTAAAAAATATAAAAGGAGATAATATTTCCATAGATGATTTTAATATAAAAATTATTAAACTTAAAAAGGATAAAGATATAGTTTATAATATATCTAATAATTTATTAAATGATTATATACAACATAAAAAAAATAAACAAAAATTATTTAATAATTATAATAATAAATATAAAGAATGGCATACGGAACTTCAAATAAAATCTGGAAAATTAATAAGAATTTTAAAAGATAAAAATGAAAAAAAAAATTTTATAAATTATCTTATAGAAAATAATGTTAATATTTCTATAATTAATTTTATAAAAAATAATTATAAATTTGATATTCCACGAGGGGAAGAAATGCAAATTCGAAAAAAAAATAAAAATGATTATATACATTGGTTGACACAATTTAAAGATAAACAACAAAAAGATATAATTGAATTAAAACCTATTAAACCATATTATAAAATGTGTATAGATCCTTTTATAATTTTAGATAAATTAACAGATATGCGATATAATTTTATTGATAATAAAAAAATTAATTATTATTTAATTATTATTGAAATAAATGGAATAAATAAAACTTGTCCTTTATTTTATTATAAAAAAGGTAAATTAATTTATCGAAAACGTATTGGAAATGAGTGTTTATAAAATATTATTTATTATAATTAAATTATATATAGTATTAATATAATGAATTGGTTATATTGCATTATAGAAGAAGAAGATATAGAAAATTATAATTTATTTTACAATACTAATAGACATTTTAATAAAAAAAAAAATAAATTTATATTAAAAATTAATAAAAATAACTATTCACTTTTAAATAAGTATACTAAATTTACATATATTCAATTAATTAATATATTAAAAAATAATTGGTAATTTTATTCATCACTAGAACTATCGATTTGAAATGTTTGACATATTCCAAAAGTTTTTCGATGAAATTTAGATAAACCATATTTTTTTATACCCTCAATATGTTTTGCTGTTCCATAACCCATATTTTTTAACAAATCATATCTTTCATTTAATTCTGGATATTTTTCACATAAATCTTCTATATATTTATCATGTGTTACTTTTGCTATAATTGATGCTGCAGCAATACTATAATATTTATTATCACCTTTTGTTATACAAGTGTGTGGAGTATTTTTATATGGAATAAAATTAGTGCCATCAACTATTATATTTTCTATATCTACATTCATTCCATCTATACAATTATGAAATGATTCTAATGTTGCTTTAAGTATATTTTTATCATCAACTTGTTTTTCAGTCATATACGATACATTCCAATCAATAACATTATCTATAATATAATTATAAGTTTCTTTTCTTTTTTTTTTTGATAATTTTTTAGAATCTATTACTTTAAGTTCTTCTATATTATCAATTTCTTCAATAAAATCATTATTCCATACTACTCCTGCTGTATAAACACGACCTAATAAACACCCCCTTGCAACTTCATCCAATCCAATTTCCATACAATTTTTATAGTAATTTTTCATTATTAATTAAATATTAATATAATTTTAAGTATTTTATAAATATTTTATTATATATAAATAATATGAGCAGTGGTGATAATGCTGAATATTATTATATAAGTAATTCTGATAATATTAATAAACCATTTTTATGTGGTGTTCAAACAGGATACGAAGGGAAAAATACAAATTTTGGTATAAATATTAATGGAGACCCAAGAGATCATTATTTAGATAAAACTGAAGCATTAGAAAAATTTTATGAACAACAGGAACAAGTATTAGGAAGACCATTAACTGCTGTGGAGAAAAAAGATTTAAATTACGAAAATTCGTATTCAACTATTTGTAGAAAATTATATAATTATAATTCTGATATTACTATAGAAAAAAATGAAAATAAATTATTATATTCAACAGGAGATGAATATATTCCTGAAAATCTAAATTATCTACATAGTGATTATCCACAAACTGAAGATATTAATAAATCTAAATGGAAAAATCAAAAGTGTATAATTTCTAAACATTATGATAAAAATGCTGTTAGTAAAGATAAATTATTAAATGAAGTAGCAAAACAAGGACGTAGTATTAGAAAAAATAAAAAACAATGTTGTTCTTTATTAAAAAAAATTGGTTATGAATTTTCTGATAATGATAAAATTGATGAATTAATTAATGAGGATTTAAATAATGAATACTGCAGTGGTATTAATAAAACAGATTGTAACAATAAAAATCATATATGTGATTGGTTTTCTGGTGGAAGAACATGGTTAATTAATGAAATTTATGAAAAATTAAAAGAAAATAATAATAGAAATTTATATGATGAAACTATGGAAATACTTTCCAAAATTAATAAATTTCAATCTATAACTTTTGAAGAATTTCAAAATTATACTAAACAGAATTTTAAAAATTTATTTCCAAATTTAAAAAATGTAAGTGAATTACTCCTATATAAAGCAAGAAGTAGAGTTAGATATCCAAATAATGATGATTATTATATACAAATAAAAGACTTAGAAGATTTTGATGATATTAGAAAGTATACAGATAGAAAACAAAGAGATGGTAGATTTTCTATTAAAGATTATCCAGGAGGCAAATGTTTAAGAAAAGATACTGATAGAAAATCTACTCCACAAAGAAGTATTGATAATTATAGAAGACAAATACAAAATGAACAACTTTTAACTGACACAGATAGACAAAATTATATAGAACAAATAGAAAAACTTCAAGATAATTATTTACTACAAAAAAAATTTATTGATTCAAAAATACAAGAATATCGGGATGAAATAGCAAGACTTGATTCAGAAATAATAAATTTTGAAGAACTTACTGCAGAATACGAAAAAACGAGAGTAGATGATAATTTTAAAATTAGTGAATTAAAAAAAAAAATAAAAGACTATCAATCACCATCTTTAGATTTACATTCAAAAATTGCAGTTTTAGAAGAAGATAAACAAAATTTGAAAATCAAAATAGATAAGTTAGAATTAGAAAAAGAAGGATTAAAAACTAATATAACAAATCTAGAAGAAAATAATAAAAAACTCGAGAATCATATAATAGATTTAGAAAAAAAAATAGTATCCATCAATCTTCGTCTATCATTAATAAATGAAGAAAACGTAATAGAAAATATAGAATTAAAAAAAATTCAAGATAATCTTAAATCTTGTAAAGAAGACTTGCAAAATTATAAATATAAGTATTTATATGAAAAATCAAAAAATCAGATAAATAAAAAAAAAATAAAAAAATATGAGAAAAATATTAGTGACCTTGAAGAAAATATTAATAAAATAGAAGAAGAATTAGGTTTAATAGATACAGAAACCCAATTCAACCTTTCTAATTTTTGTGAATCAGAAACTAATGAAACAAATAAAAATTACAATAAGGAATTAATTAAATATATTATTATATCACATTTTTTAGATTTACAATTAGATGAAGAAAACAATGTATCAGAAGATGATAATACAAAAACTTTATTAAAATTTTTATATAATAAGTTAATAAATTTTACTGATAAACAAATAAAAAATGTAAAAGAAACACAACCACTGTTATATAAAATATATCAAAATATAGTTCTTAATAAGGATATAATTTCCACTTTTGGTAATGATAAAGATACAATTTCTAATGTTTTAAATTCAATAGATAAATTAAATCCGATGGAAATATTTAAACCAATATATAAAATATTAAAAAGTGACTTAACTATTGATAATGATAGTATTATAGAAACAAATATTAGTTTTTACTTGGAACGTGATGAATTTAATGAAGTAAATATACAATTAAAGTTAAAACAATTAAGAATAGAATTTAATAATATAGGTTTAGTTGAAGTATATAACAAATTAAATGAATTAATAGATAATAAATTTATTAAAAAATTTAAATTTTATAAATACAATTTAAGAAATATGAATGAAGAGAATAATTTATCTTGTTTACATTATATATACCCTTATATATTAGCATTTGTTTATGACTATTTAGATAATTTAGATATATTTATATGAAAACTAAACCTGCCATACCATTTGATATAGTTAATATATTATAAGTTAAAGCATAAATATTTACATTAAAAAGGTATTCGTAATCACCATTATTATTAATTGGAGGAATAATAGTTTCAATTTTTAATTGTTTATTAGTTAATTTTGTAAAATTACATGTACCTGAAGGTTGTATTGATTCTGGTTTAAGAGCAAAAGAATATGTCAAGATACCATCTGGTGGAGAACTTGTATGATGTGAATATGGTTGTAATTTATTAAAATAATCATAATGTTTTTCACTAAATCTATCAAAATTATTTAATAATAATTTAGCAGATTTAAGAATATTTTTTTTATTGTTTTCATAATTTTCTATTAAATTTATTGGTTCATTATTAATTGAAGTATTAAATTCAGGTGGTAGTGTATCATAACTTGTATCGAAACGTGCGATCTCTGTATAAGTAGTTTGATTTTCCCCTGTTATAGGATCAGTTAAAACATTACCATTACTATCTACTTTATTAATTAATTTTTTTATATATAAGTATCCTAATAAAGGATCCCTTCCCATTCTAATATTATTACCTCCTAATGTAGAATTCCAGTATGTTGATTCTTGAAAATCTATAAAAATTTTATTTTCTTTACTAAATGTTCTTTGCCATTTGGGTTTTTTTTGATTTTCCCAATTAGTATAATTATTAAAATCATTATAATTTTTTCTATCATTTCTATAACAAACCCATATTAATTCCTTAACTGGATTACTAAAATTTAATTTTATTGATAAATTACCAAATAACCCAATTTTCTCTATTTTTTTTACTTGGTGTATTAAATAATCATGTTTTTTAGTCATAAATATTTTTTTTTCTTCATCATCTAAATAAGCATATGTTATTTCTAAATGTGGTTTTAATTCCCAATCATTTTTACTTTTCCTAATAGGTGATATTAAAGAATCTGTTAAAAAATTTTTAATATGATGTGCTTGATTTGATATATCAGGTTTAATTCTTTGTTCTTCTGTTAATATTCCTACAATATTATATTTATTTAAATAAATTTTATCTATATCTTTATCACTACTTTGAGATATTCCATACCTTTTAATATCTTCCAATGAAACTAATAAAGTATATAATTCAGATATTGATTTAAATTCAAAAGTCATACTTATTTCATGATATTGTAATGCTATTAATGGTAAAGCTAAACCGTAATCACTTGTAAACCAAAAATTTAATGGAACATAAATTTGACGGGAAGGAATTGAAGGAGGTTTATTATATGCATGATTTACTGATATATTTTTATATTCTACATTTTCTGTATCTTCATTAAACCATGCTACTGATTTAGTTTTTTCAAAAGCACAATCAGGATAAAAAGAATTTCTATTATATGCTTCTGATGGTTCATATAATTCTTTTTCATGCCCTATTAAACGATAATATAATTCCTTTTTATCTTTCGAAAGTGTTAATTCATTCCATATAAACATCCATTCACTATATTGTTCATCAATTAAATTTCCTCCAATACTAATTGATACTTTATTTAATATATTTAAACCTATATACTTAATCCAACTTACTTTTCTATCTGATTCTGATAATATATCTGGTAAATTGAATACTAAAAATATATTTGTTATTAAATCCCCTAATTTTTCTAATTTAATTGTACTTGTTGTTACAGTTGTATATTGTAAATTCGTAAAATAATTAAAACTTACATTTTTTGTTTCTAAAGCAAAATTTGTATGCCTTTTATAAACTGTTTTAAAATATGTCATAGATGGATTTCCTGTTAAATATATATCTTGATTACCTTTTGATAGTATTTCTAATCTAGCACCTGTCATATTACTATATATAAGTAAAAAAATATATTTAAATTATTTAAATTTAATTATTAATAATACTAAATTTTTATTTAACTAATATTTTTATTTATTGTTTTCATATTATTTTTTCTTTATCATTTTTAACTAAGTATTTATAGCATTTTTAATATTATTATTATTACTTAATAATAATTATTTACTTTATACTTCATTAAATCATAATTATATTATTTCACTAAGTTTTTCATCAATTATTTTTATATTTTATTTAATTAAATATTTATTATCATCTTTCTTATTATAACAATTTTAATTATTGCTTCTTTTGTTTCCATTTTACCAAAACTATAATTATATTTTTATTTAAACAATCTCTGTTTTTATAGATAAATTAATTAAAAAATATAACTTAATATGCTGAAATAAATTGAATTTTTCGTTTTAAATTATTATTCTTATATATATTATTTTTTTTCATAAATATCATTAAATCCTTATATAACTTTATATTATAATTATTATTTACAAATAAATTTATATCTACAAAATCAGCACAATATAATTCTGTATCATATTTAATATTTTCAAAATGTAATTTTAAAGCATTTTTTAATGCATCTATATTACAATCACCTATATATTTTTTTATATCAATCATAAATAATATTCTATCTATTCCATTTTTACCATTAGAATATAATATAGGACTTGTTTCCAAATCATTATAAATTTTATTTTTAAATTCTATAAAGTAATTTTCAGTTTCTTCATTGAATTCTCTTAAAGCACCCTCGTATATATTTTCTTTTGTTCTCTTATATCCACCAGATAAAGCACATAATTCATATAATTCATTATTTACTTTATATATTCCTAATAATATATATATATTATTACTTATATCTTTATAATATGGTAATATACCTACTCTCATCCAATTTTGATTTAATTTTTTTTTAAATATATCATTTGCATATGTAAAATTCATTAACTATAAATTATATTTTATATATCGTTTTAAATATATTTTAAATTAATATATAATTATATATATATAATTATATATATATATATATATATTATAATGAATTTATTTTTAATTTATACCGATTTTATAGATATAAATAATATAAAATTTATTAGATTTTTAGAAATTTTAAATATATTTAATAAGTTAAAATATAATGTTTTTTTACTTACAAAATATAATAATTGGAATAAATTAAAATTATATGAAGTTAAAAAATCATTAAAATTTAATAATATTTTTATTTATGATAATTTGCAATTAATTATTAATAGTATAAATTTAAATTACGATAAAAACATTTTTATTAATTTTAATGAAAATATATTAAATTTTGATAATATTATTAATATTCCTGAATATAATATTAATCCTAATAATACTAAAACTAATATTATAAATGAAATGCAACAAAATATATACGATAATGCATTTTATTTGCCTTTTAATACTGATAAAATTAATATTAATAATAATTACTTAGGTAATCCTACTATTATATCTAATAATATAGATTTTATAAATTATATTAGTTCAAATATAAATAATAAAAAAATTAATTTATATACAAATATATATCTAGGTAATATTAAAAATAAATATATAAATATAATTAAATCTAATTCAATTAAAGATTTAATAAATTTATTTATTTTAACACCTTTTGTTATAACAGATACATTATTTAATCTTAATTTATCATACAAATATAATATTCCTGTATTGTTATATAATAATACTGATTTTATTTATGAATATCAAATTAATGAAGTAAGCAAATTATTATATTATTACAATGATTTTTATGATAATAGAGATATGTGTAAATATATTGGTGAAAATATAAAATTAAATTTTAGAAATGATATAATCAATTTTAGAAATTATATCAATACTATTTACAAATAAATTATATAAATATATAAAATAATATTAATAATATATATTATATTATGAATGTATCAAATATTAAAAATTTATCAACTGATAATTTATTATATATTATACAAATGTTAGTAAATAATTATGAGCAACAATTAGATAATACACATAAATATTTTAATGAATCAATTGATAATTATAATGATATAATTGATAATAAATTAGATAAAATTTCTATTTTGGAACATGAATTAGACCAAACAATAAACCAATTACATAATGAAATTATTAAAAACATCGCATTAGAAAATAAAATTAGTAATTATCCTACATAAAATATCATGTATTAGAACCAAATCTCAAATATTTTTTACATTTTTTTTTATTTTCATAAATTTGGTTATAACCATTATAACAATATTCTATTGTTACTTCAAAAATTTCAGCTACTAAAATAAAAATGGGTCAAATGTACTTGTAAAATAACCATTATTCAGACTATTTGTATTATAACATTTTACATCTTCATAATTTTCATCTAATTGTTTTTGAGTTGGTTTTATATTATTCTAATATATATTATCTGTTTTTATATTATTATTTTTTAATAATTCAGCAAAATCTTGTGCGTTTGGTATATTATTATTATTATAATTTAAGTGAATTTAAAATTGATTTAAAATTTTATATAAAAATTATATAATGGCTATTATTGTATTATCAAAAAAAATTGGAGAAACTCCAAATGAAATGATTAATAATTACATTAAAAATTATAATAAAAATAATGAATATCAACTTAAAAAAGGATGTACTGTTGGTAAATTAGATCCTATGGCATTAGGTATATCAATTTGTCTTTTTGATAATCAATGTTCCAATATGAAAGATTATTTAGATAAAGATAAAATTTATGAATTTAAAATTATTTTTGGAATTCAATCTGATTCGGATGATACATTAGGATTAATTACAAATCAACAAGAAATACAAGATATAGATATTGAAACTATACAAAAAGAAATTTTAAATTTTATTGGTGAATATAAACAAAAGTATCATAAATATAGTTCTATCTGTGTATTTAATAAAAGTAATGAAAGAAACCCTTTATGGAAATGGACTAAAGAAAATAGACTTCAAGAAATTGAAATACCAGAAAAAAATGTTAATGTAAAATTATTAGAATTTTTAGACTTAAAAATCCATAATTTTAATATTTTAAAAAAAATTATTATACAAAATATTAGAAAGGTAAAAGGTGATTTTAGACAGGAAAAAATTATACAAAGATGGAAAAATATTTCCAATATTAAAAATGTATTTGTTGGAAAATTTAAAATTCATTGTAGTTCCGGTTTTTATGTAAGACAATTAGTTAATGAGTTATGTAATAAATTACAAATTTATGGAATAGCGTATAATATTAACCGAACTAAAATAATTTTATAATAATTTCATAATAATTTCATAATAATTTCATAATAATTTCATAATATTATCTTCATATTTATTTAAATTTATTTTAGGTAATTTACAGTAATCAATTTTAAGATTATTATTCCCCCAAGTATTACCTTGTTTTCCATTTACTTTTATTGGATAACACCAATGACTTGTTACTCTTCTATCATTAAAATACTTTAATCTTTTTATTTTCATTGTTTTTGTATTTTTTTTATTATTTTTTGGTAAATAACATACATATTGAACTAATCTTTCTTCATTCATATTTTGTATAATATTTTGATGAAATGTTCTTGAATCCCATAATACAACTGAACCAGCAGAAACATTTAATATTTTTTTTTTTTCATCAATAGTTCTTAGAAAATTAATATCAATTTTTTGCCAATTTTTTTTTTCATTTTCCATATTTTTATATTTAAAATAATTATTATGTTCATTATTAGACCCTTCATAAACTAATAATGAATTACTTTTATTATCAGTTAAAGACACAAAACCTTGAATACAATTCATTTCTTTTGATAACTTTGGTGATATATCAGTATGAGTCCAACAACCATTAGATAATTTACTATTTTTAGGATAATAGCAACAACCATCAAACGAAGTTACTAATTCTTTTGTGTTATAAATTTTTTTAAATATATCTATTACCTTTGGATTTATTCTAATAAACCATGCAAATTCCTGATGTGCTACTTCGTGGAACTTAAAAATGTAATGTGGATCTAATTTTAAATGTTGTTCTTTAATATTTTTTACATTATTATACCATTCAAAGAATTTTTTTTTAGCAAATTCAATCTCTTCTTTATCTAAAATATTAGGAATAATACAATAACCCTTTTTATCTAAATTTTCCATAATTTCCTCTAATTTCATTTCTATTTTATTAATAATAAAAAAATCAATTTTATTATATTAATTAATAATATAATGTTAAATAATTATTTCAAAATAATTTTATCTATTTTGAGTACATTTAATATATATTATATAACTAATCATACTGATAGAACTATTCACAATAGTAATAATATTATAAATTTTTTTATTCATTCCAGTGGTCAAGTATGTCCTTTTGGTGTTTTTTGTGGTAAAATAATGGTATTCTTAGCTCTAGTACAAGTATATTATCTCTATATTAATAACTATCACAGAATTAGAAAATATAATATTATATGTTTAATTTTAGGTGTAATATTTTCATTTATGAATTCATTCGTACAAATTAATATTATACCTGCATTTATAATGCAGTTATTGATAATATTTTTTTAGTATTATTGCATATTAACAATTATTGCATATTAACAATTATTGCATATTAACAATTATTGCATATTAACAATTATTGCATATTAACAATTATTGCATATTAACAATTATTGCATATTAACAATTATTGCATATTAACAATTATTGCATATTAACAATTATTGCATATTAACAATTATTGCATATTAACAATTATTGC
>Ga0228642_1000176_pt1 | contig 27898 bp, 33 predicted proteins | sample 53DmetaG_FD_190071 | JGI IMG/M metagenome (GOLD analysis project Ga0228642, IMG submission 190071) | Seawater microbial communities from Monterey Bay, California, United States - 53D | ecosystem: Environmental > Aquatic > Marine > Coastal | place: USA: California | collected 2016-09-29
ATATGGGTTGTTGTATATCTTATATAGGTTCATTATTTAAAAAAAAAAAATAAGTAAAAAAATATATCCTCTTCAAAAAAATATTAAAGTAAAAACAGAACTACCTAAAGGTCCAAATAAAAAAAATTTTGAATTAACAATAATAGAAAATATAACACAAAATAAAAGTAATAATTACATGAAGTATATTATATTTAATTACAATAAAAATTATATATTTAGAGAAGATAATTATATCACTTTTAGAGATAAAATAAATAAAAAAAACGGTATAAGTAAGAAAATAATTAGTTTAAAAAAAACACAACAATATATAGAAAATATAGAATATTATAATAATAAAAATACTCAAGAAATTTTAATTTATGAAAATCAAGATGAAAAATATTTATATACTTATCCACCTTCACCATGCATAAATTATAAAACAATTTATGAACCAGATTATAGTTTTAATAAAAGTAAAAATAATTTATTTAATAGAGAAATAAATAATATATCAAATAATTTAATTAAATTAGTTAATACAAAAAGAAATAATTTTTTTAGTAAAATAGTAAATATAAATAAACAATATAAATAAGAAATATTTTTAAATATATTAATTTAATAAGTATAATTACTTAGATATTTTACTACTTTTCGGCGTTTTAAATATGTAAATAATTTAATTAATATAATAATTAATGACAATAAATACTTCTATAATTTTAAATGAAATTCAAAATTTAAAAATTCAACTTAATGGTATGCAGAATAAATTAAATTCACTAACAAATTTATATAATAATAATAAAAATTATAAAGGTGATAAAGGAGAAAGAGGATTTAATGGTATAAAAGGGGATAAAGGGGATAAAGGTGAAAATGGTTTTAAAGGTATTCCAGGTATTCCAGGTATTCAAGGAGAACAAGGTATTAAAGGCGAAAAAGGAGATAGAGGAGAACAAGGTATTCAAGGAGAAAAAGGTACTCAAGGTGATAAAGGATATAGAGGAGAAACAGGTATTAAAGGAGAACAAGGTACTCAAGGTGAAACAGGTATTAAAGGTGAAACAGGTATTCAAGGTATTCAAGGTATTCAGGGTAATAGAGGAGAAATAGGTGATAGAGGAGAACAAGGTATTAAAGGGGAAAAAGGTACTAAAGGTGAAAATGGGCAACGCGGGGACACTGGAAAAATTGGAAAAAGAGGTGAAACTGGAAAAAAAGGAGATAAAGGAGATAAAGGAGATAAAGGAGATAAAGGAGATAAAGGAGATAAAGGTAATACAGGAGATAAAGGAAATATAGGTATAAAAGGTGATAAAGGAACAAAAGGAGAAAAAGGAGAAAAGGGAACAAAAGGAGAAAAAGGAGAAAAAGGAGAAAAATATCCAGAAATTATTATAAGAAATTTAATAAAATATGAATTATCAAATGAAATTAAAGTAACTAAATTAGATTTAAAAGAATTAGTTAAAAATGAATTAAATAATATTTTAATAAATACTTCGTTCAATAATTCTCAAAATACTTCGTTAAATACTCCTGAAAATACTTCTGAAAATAATTCGTTGAATACTTCGTTAAATACTTCTGAAAATAATTCGTTGAATACTTCGTTAAATACTTCTGAAAATAATTCGTTGAATACTTCGTTAAATACTTCTGAAAATAATTCGTTAAATACTTCTGAAAATAATTCGTTGAATACTTCGTTAAATACTTCTGAAAATAATTCGTTAAATACTTCTGAAAATAATTCGTTGAATACTTCGTTAAATACTTCTGAAAATAATTCGTTGAATACTTCGTTAAATACTTCGTTAAATAATTCTCAAAATACTTCTCAAAATAATTCTCAAAGTAATTCTCAAAATAATTCTCAAAATAATTCTCAAAATAATTCTCAAAATAATTCTCAAAGTAATTCTCAAAATACTTCTGAAAGTAATTCCCAATATAATTTATCTAAAAATTTAAGAAGACCAAAAATTAGAATAAATAATAAAAAATAATTTAAATTTATTTTCTAATTATAATATATATGTTAAATATTATTACTAAATACTTACTTGAAGCATTCGCGATAGCATTAGTTGCTTATTATATTCCAAAAAAAAAATTAAATTTTGTTGATATATTTAAAATATCAATTACAGGTGCTATTACTTATTTATTATTAGATTTATATTCACCACTAGTTTCATCCGGTTTAAGATTAGGTACTGGTATGTCAATTGGTAATAATATGGTTAATAATCCTCTTTCAATATCAGGTATAATTCCAAATAATAATCCTAATCCTATAATTGGTGGTAATGATGAATTAAATCAATGTCTTAATTTTTGTAACGAAGAAGAAGAAAAAGAACAATGTATAGAAGGTTGTAATGGTCTATTAAGTGGTGGTAGTTTTAATAGTAATCGATCACAACTCAAAGAGAGTATAGAAAATGAAGAATATCAACTATGTATGGAAGAAGATTTAGGTTATAATTTTTGTTCTATGCTTAATAATCAAACAGGAGGTCAAAAGGTAGAACCTACAATATGTGAAGAATTAGGAATTCCAGAAGAGTATGGATGTGAAATAGATTTGTAATATTTATTAAAGTAATTAAAATTTATTATATATATATATATATATATAATAATGAAACAATTTATTATAAAAATTACATTAATAAGTTTAATATATTTTTATATTTCAAATTTAAAAATAATTCAAAATAATTATATAATAGGAATAATATTATCTGTTATTATAACCGAATTATTAATAACTAATACTAATATACATAAATTAGTAGGTGGAAATAAAGATGTTTTATGTGAATATAATAATATAAATTGTTGTAATAATAATGAATTTTGTAATATAATCTGTAAAAACGAAGATGATTCATGTAAATGTAAAGAATTATGTTGTAAAACATGTTTTTTAACAGGTGGAAACAAAATTGAAAATAATTTACTTTTAAAAAATAATATTAATTATTTATAATATAATTAATTTATAAATTAATTATATTTATAATTTTTTTCTAAGTATATTATATATGTTGAACGTTATATTTGTATATCTAATTGAAGCATTCGCAATAGCATTAGCTGCTTATTATATTCCAAAAAGAGTATTAAACATAGGGGACATACTTAAAATAGCAATTACAGCTGCTATTACTCATTTATTATTAGATTTATATTCACCATTAGTTTCAAAAGGTTTAAGATTCGGAACTGGTATGACTATGGGTAAAAATATGGTAAATAACCCTGTTTCAATACTTGGAGGTAAAAAAGGAGGAAATGCTGGTGAACATAAGGATAGTTTATGTAAAGATATATGCGAGGATGATAATGAATGTTTTACAGTTTGTGAAGAAGCTTTTAGAGAGTAAATTTATTATATAATATAAATATATAATATAATGGTATGCTGTCCTAAATTTTTTACTGTATTAATTTTTTTTATAATGTTTTTATTACATAATATATTATAATTAAATTTAAATGTTTTATAAAATATTTTTTTTTAGTTATATTATATTTATTTTATATTTACTTTAATAATAATAAAAAAATTACTGGAGGTAATGAATTATATAAATTAAATAAATAAATTGAAATTATAGATATATATACTTGTGTTTATGAAGTTTTGAAATTATCCATTAGATAAATTATCACATAGTTATACAATAATATTATACTAATATAAATGAAAATACAATACCTAGATTTGGTGATCATGATTTGCGTTTGGGGATTGAAATTATAGATAATGATATGCTATTAATAAATTAGATATTTTATTAGAATCAGTAAAAACATCTATTGATAATAATGACCAATTATTATTTAAATATTAGTTTTAATAATGAATTCTGTAATTATACTAGCTGAATATGCATGGAAATATTATTGGATTGATGAAAGATATATATATATGAAGGAAAATGGTTTTTGTCAAAAATAAATTTTAAAAATAATAAAGATTTAGAAAAATTAAAAAATAGTATTAATTCCGGTTTATTTTATGAAATTAGACAAGAAGAAATTAAACAATGTCCTAAAAAACCATGATGTAAATTTAAAAATAATAAAAGTGGTCCTTCGTTTTTCAGTATTATAGAAGAATATAATGATTTTACATTAACAGTTAAATTACCACAAATTGAAAAAAAAATAAAATAACATTGATGAAGCAAATTATTTAACAGAAATTTATCTCCAACAAAATTAAAACTACCTTTTCCTAAAAAAAGTATAGAACCAAATGAATACTTATTAAATTATAAAGTCTAAATTCTAATAAAACTAAAATTTAAATAAATTATATAAAACAAAAAAAAAGATAACAACCAGTAAATAATGTGTTATTGTATACTGTAGATAAGGCATAAATTTTATATATTATTTTCAACTGCATTATTTTCGGTATGTTCAACTGCATTATTTTCGGTATGTTCAACCGCATTATTTTCAGTATGTTCAACTGCATTATTTTCAGTATGTTCAACTGCATTATTTTCAGTATGTTCAACTGCATTATTTTCGGTATGTTCAACTGCATTATTTTCGGTATGTTCAACTGCATTATTTTCGGTATGTTCAACTGCATTATTTTCAGTATGTTCAACTGCATTATTTTCAGTATGTTCAACTGCATTATTTTCGGTATGTTCAACTGCATTATTTTCAGTATGTTCAACTGCATTATTTTCAGTATGTTCAACTGCATTATTTTCGGTATGTTCAACTGCATTATTTTTAATATTATTAACTTCAGTTGCTGTATCTTTAACTTCATCTACAGTATCTTTAATATCATTAACTTCATCTACAGTATATTTAACTTCGTCTATTATATCATTAATATTATCTTTAACATCACCAATATTTTCTATAATATTTTCAGTATTATTTTTAATATTATTAACTTCAGTTGCCATATCTTTAACTTCATCTACAGTATCTTTAACTTCGTCTACTATACCATTAATATTACCTGTTTTAATATGTTCAATAATATCTTTAATATTATTAAGTGTATCATAAACATTTGTTTTAATATCTTTTAAATCAGTTTTTATATTATCAGCATCATTTACTGTATTTGTAATTGGATCAATACTATCTTCAACAGTATCTTTTGTTTTACAAACACAATTTTTTATAGTAGATATAACTTTCCCCATAATAATATTATTATATATTTTTTTTTATTTTAAATTTAAATATAATATATATATATATTAAGTAAATAAATTATTTAGAAATATATTAAATTTAATAGTATAATGAGTTCTAATTTAAATTTATACCAATTAAAGTTACCTTGGGTTGGAACAAATGAATTTGAACATGAAGCATGGGAGGAGTGTGAATTATTTCAGAATATAGATCATTTTAATTTTGATAAGAAATTATCGAGGTATTCTAAAAGATTTAATAGTATAGAATTAAATTTATCTTTTCAGGCAGGATCTAAAAAATCAAAATACACAATTGATAATATTAAAGCATGGATACAATTAGTGAGTAAACCATTTATATTTAATGTAAAATTAAGCGGTCATATAACACATATAACATGTTTTGATAAAGATACTTTGGAGTTACTATGGGAAAATTGGTGGAATATAACAAAGTATTTTGGTGAGTACTTAGGTTGTATATTGATTGAATTTAATGATATATGTCCTTGGAATAATGAATGGTTGGATAAATTAGAATATTTTAATGAATTACTTGAGAAAACAAAAAAGAGAGATGGATTTAAGGAAATAAAAATAGTATGCGAATTTAGACATAGTTCTTTTTATAATGAAATTATGTATCATTTTTTAAGAAAACATAATTGGTGTGTAGCGCGTATTCATTCTGTAAATAAATTACCTGACACAAAAAATATAGAATTAGGATGTATATTTACATATGATTATATTTATGATGAATGGATTGATCCAATTATTGAAGGTTGGAGCCCTAATGTTAGAACAGCAGATTTTACATATTATAAATTATATGGTGTTGATGGATATAGATGTGGTATATATTCACCAATTGATGATGTTTGGAATGTATGTTTAAATCATTTAGAAAAAGCAATAGCATTACAAGAAGAAACCCATTTATATTTGAATAATACATATTTTCCTCTAACAATAGATTATGAATTAAAGGAAGGTTATCCAACAATAACAAATCCACCGGCTATTGCAGATTGTGATTCTGTATATAATAAATATCCACGAATAATAAATCATAAAGTAGATGAAAATCTAATAATAGAAAGAGAAATAATAATAGGTAAATATGATATAGATATAAATAAACTTAATGAATTGTGTGAAGTAGATAGAATTAGAAGAATAAAAGAATTAGAGTATAGAAAAATAAATAATATAATAGTTTGTAATTATGAAGAAAAATTTGAGATAAGCACTAATAAATTTCAAAGTGAAATACTTCTTGAAATGAAAGAAAAAGAGGAAGCAGAAAAGAAAAAGGAAGAGGACTCAGAAAATAAAAAGGAAGAAGAAAAGAAAGATGAATCAGGAAAGAAAAAGAAAGTAAAAGTATTAAAGGAATTAAAAGAAGTAATAGAAGAAAAAGAAACAATAGTAAAAGATAAAAATGTAGAAAGTGAAACAGAATCAGAAACAAAAGAAAATATAGAGGAAAGTTATGAGAATGAAATATTTGAAGATAATATTATATATTTTAATAGTAAGAATAATAATTACTTATGTAATAATTATAAACTAAAAAAAGAAATTACAATAAATAATAAAAATTTTCTAAATATAAATCATTATTTATATTACTGTGAATATAATTATAAAACAAATGATGAGGAAGTAAAACAAAATTTAAAAAATTATTGTAATTTATTACTAAATTGTGATACAATTAGTAAAATAGAATGTTTATATAAAAAAACAATTTTAAAAAAAAATGATATGTCTTATATTAATAAAAAAAATAAAAGTTTAGGTTTTCTAAATGAAAATATAAAAAAATATAATAATACTTCAGGAGATATAAATTGGAAAATTAAAATAGGAAAATTTATGAAAATAGCATTAATAGAAAAATTTAAGGATAATACATTAAAAAAGTTATTATTCGAAACAGGAAAAAAAAAAATAATTAATAAAAAAGATGATAATAATACTTTAGGAAATTTATTAATGGATATAAGAAATAATTTATAAATTACAATTATTAATTAAATTAGTATTATTAAATCTTTGGGTCGCAGTAATAAAATCAGTAGTTTTATTATTATGATTATTAAAGTATTTATTCCAGATATATTTTGAGTCTATTGTATTATTATCTATACAGTAATAATTGTTACAGGTATCGCCGTCTAACATAGTTTTTATAAAATTAACTGAAAACATCCCACATTCTGAATTACTTTTAATTTGTGATTTAACACTATTACGAAATAAATTTACATTATAACCATTATCTTTTTTAAGTTTTTTTATAAAATTTTCTATGTATTTTCCTCCTGTATTTTTACTAGTACTTGCTGAATCATATATAAAAACATTAGCAATATTTTTAAATCTATTTAAATTTATATATATAGAAAACCAATGTTGTCCCCCTTTATTATGTTTATCTGTATTTAAAACGAAACCAAATAAATTTTTATCTTTTAATTGTTTATGATTTAAATTAAGAGAACAAAAATTGTCTCTATTTTTATTATTAACCCAAGGTATATCTTTTCGTAAAAATTTATGTATAATACATTTATTTGAATTTGATTGCTGCCAATCAATAGGAAGTGTTCCTAAAAATTTAAAATTATTAAATTTATTTTCATATTCATATAATATATTATCAATATCTTCATTTGACAACCATTCCAAATCAAAATTTTTATTTTTTTTTTTAGATATATTTAATTTATTTTTACTTTCACACCATTCTTGTGGCATAGATTTTAATAAATTTTTATTAAGTATAAAACTAATATTTTTTATCATATCCTCTATGATTTTTTTTGAAGGTAAGTCGGGTCTTGGATTATTTATTGATTGTAAATTTGCCATATTAATTAATATTTGTATTTTTTTAGTTAATCCTTGTAATAATTTATTTGAGTATTCAGCATTATCAATGTCACTTTCCCTAATTTTATATTCTATTATTGGAGGTTTATCAAAATAAATAGCTATTTCAGTATTCCAAAAATTAATTGCTTTTTTTATATTAGTGTTTGTATAACATTTATTAGTACCACTAGAGTATGTATCATTATTATCAGCACATGTATTATATGGTAATAAATATAAAGGATATGGATTAGTATTTGTTATATTATTAGTAAATTCATAAGAATTTTTACCTGCTTTAATATTTTTAAAATATTTTTTACTTTTATTTTTATTCATATTTATATTATAACAAGAAAAAAAGTATTTAAAATTGATTTATATAATTATAAATATATAATGAATATTATTAATTATACTCAAAAAGAATTATTAGTTAATATTAATAAATATAGTCAAGAGGAATTAGAAGATATATTAGATGAAGCAAATTATTTATATTATAATAGTGGGAATATAAAATTAGATGATAATGATTTTGATTTTATAAAAGAATTTTTAATTCAAAAATATCCTAATAGTAAATATAAAACTAAAATAGGTTGTGAAATTAAAACTAAAAATAAAATTATTTTACCTTTTCATCTTGGTAGTATGAATAAAATTAAAACAGAACTAAGTATTAATAATTGGATAAACAAATTTAAAGGGGATTATTGTATAATGGATAAACTTGATGGATGTAGTGCTTTATACGAATTTAAAGATAATAAATATAGTTTATATACAAGAGGTGATGGTAGTGAAGGGGGTAATATTAGTAATATATTAAAATATTTAGAATTACCAAAAATTAGTGGTGTAAAACATTTTGTGGTTAGAGGTGAAATTATAATAAATAAACGTATTTTTGAAAAAAAATACTATGGTAAATATAGTAATCCAAGAAATTTTGTTTCAGGTATAATAAATACTAAAAATATTGATAAAAATATAATTAATGATATTGATTTTATTGCATATGAAATTGTCCATCCTTTAATGAAAATTGATGAACAATTAATAACTTTGAAAAAATTAAAATTTAATGTTGTTTCATCATTAATAGTTGATAATTTTAATATTAATTTTCTAAAAGAAGTTTTTGAAAAAAGAAAAAAGAACACAAATTATTTAATTGATGGAATTATTATTAGACATAATTCATTGTATGCATTACCATCAAGTGGTAATCCTAAATATGCATTTGCTTTTAAAATGGATTCAGAAGAACAATTTGGAAATACTATAGTAAAAAATATTAATTGGAATGCTTCTAAGTATGGTTATTTAAAACCTCAACTTGTAGTTGAACCAGTAATCATAGGTGGAGTTACTATAAAACATATTACAGGTAAAAATGCAAAATTTATTAAAGAAAATAAAATTGGTATAGGAACTGAATTAAAAATAAAAAGAAGTGGTGATGTTATACCTGAAATTGTTGAAGTTATAAAAAACAGTGATGAACCATTACTTCCAGAAAATATTAATTATATATGGAATAATACAAATGTTGATATTATTATTACAGATAATAGTACTGAAAGTGTTGATATTAAATTAATAACAGACTTTTTCAAAAAATTAAAAACAGATTCATTATCTCAAGGTACAATTAAAAAATTATATAATAATGGCTATAATACTATTAAACAAATTATACATATGAATATTGAAGATTTTATTAAATTAGATGGTTTTCAAAAAACTTTATCTGAAAAATTATATAAAAATATAAAAGATGCTATTGCTAAATGTACTATTATTGATTTAATGAGTGCAAGTAATTGTTTTGGAAGAGGTCTTTCTTATAAAAAATTAGAAATTATATATCAACATTATCCACATATTTTACAAATGAATACTAATGATAATTTAAAAGATAAAATTATAGAAATAGATGGTTTTTCTGATAAAACAGCATCGCAATTTGTAAATAATTTAAATAATTGTAAAAAATTTATTAAAGATTTAAATATTGATATTAAAAATAAATTAACCCAAGAACCATATATTCCTGTTTCAAGAAAAAATTTTGTATTAACTGGTTTTAGAAGTTCTGATATAGAAAAAAAAATTAATGAAATGGGATTTAATATTAGTTCAAATGTTAATAAACAAACAAAATTAGTTATTACTAAAGATTTAGAATATCAATCTTCTAAATTAATTAAAGCATCAGAATTAAATGTTGAAATTATTACACTTGAAAAATTTATAAATAAAAATAAAATATAAAAAAATATTCTATAATAATATATGAACTTAACATATTTATTTTTTACAGAACATTGAACTAAAAGTAATGGAATTTTAACATTACAGAACTATAACAATTTGTTATTATAAATAAAGAATCTTATCCTATTCAAATTCTTTTGCCAAGCCAAAACTATATGGAATGATATTTATGAATCTAATAATTTATAATATCAATATCAAATTATAAATTAAGAAGAATATCCCTAAACCATAATTTTTAAATATAATATTATCAGTATTAATTTTATTATTTAATAAAAATTTCCAATAATTTATATCACCTCCACCAAGATTGTTATTATTTACTGGTATTTTTTTTATTATTAAATACATCAATAACTTCATTAACATGTTCTATTGCTCGTGGTGTTGAGTCAAATAAATATATTTTACAATTTAATTCTTTAGAAAGTTCAATATCATGACTTATATCTTCACCTGTTCCTACACAATATATTATTGATTCAGAATTTAAATCTTCCTTTATATTTTTTGGATAATAAAATCCTCCATAATCTGTTCCAAATCTTCTTAATGTCATATTTAATATTAATTTAAAAAAATAATGTTTATATTATTTATATATCTATTATACCTTTTATAATAGGTTTACTATCATATATATAAATATAAATTTTTTTTACATTCAAATAATCTTTAAAATTAAATCTTATTTTAGACATAGGAATATGCAATAAATCTGCATATTCTTGAAATAAATCCTTGAAAGATTTCATATAACAATTAATTAAATCCCAATTTGTAATTTCATCTTCAAATAATGTATAATCAAAAATTAATAAATTTTCCATCAAATCATCCGGTGGATATTCTTGATGAAATACATAGAAAAATATATCTTTATAAGGAATATATAATTTTTTTTCTTCATTATTTTTAAATTTATATACTACATCATATAAATCACTATAAAAACAACACCTAATATTTAATGGTATATTATAATAACTAAATTCATTAATTACTTTATTAATATTTTTATTGTAAATTTCTTCATTATTTGAAGGTTTAATTACATTTTTAATAATATTTTTATGTTCTTTAAAAACTACATCTAAAATTCTATCTTGTAAATCATAAGGTAAATTTTTAATTAAATCTTTATACTTCATTAATTTTAATTTTAAAAAAAAAATCAATTTTATTATAAAATTAAATTTAAAAAAACATATTATTTTAAAAGTTATTCTTTATATTTAGTATTTTTCTTCTCTATATCCATCTTCTGCAACTATAAATTCACCAAATTCATCACTTCCTTCAGGATATGTATCTACACATAAACATGTTTTTTTACCTTTCTTACAATTTCGACAACGTACTAATTTTGGTTTATTTGTATCTTTTTGTGCAGATTTATAATATTGTGTAAATAATCTGGCTGCGTCATTTTGTGTTTTTAAATATTTTTCTTGTTGTTCTTTAGTCATAGTTGCATTTCTAGCTGCTCTTTCAGATGCTGTCATTGCTATGTGACCTAATGGTCTTCTGCGTTGCCATTCAGTTCTTGGTTCATATGATGCTGTTTCATTATGAACTGTTGAACGTTCAACGTCAAAAGTTTGATCTAATACATATTCACCACCATCTTCATAATCTAAATTGAATGAGGGTTCAATATTTTTAAATCTTGTTGTAATTTTAGAGCATTTTTTAATTACTGGATTCCATTTACATTCATTTGCATTATCTTTACAATCGTTTTCATTTAATAAACCGCAATTTACACCACCAGTCTGTCTAATTTTTTGATATTTAAGTTTATATTTTAAAAATTTTTGTTTATAATTAACCATTTATATTATTATATAATATAATTAATTTAAATAGATTTAATAAATTGCCAATTAAGTTCTTGACAAATCATTTTCCAAATTCTATCTTGTTGATATAATTTTTCTCTTGATTTTAAAAGAGGAAAATATTCAAGATATTGGTCTATACCTAATAATTGTATAAATTTATGTAAAACATATGAATATGATAAGAAATTTTTTCTTTCTTTTGGACAATGTTTTATAAATGGTGCTTGAATTTCTTTGAACATATTTCTTAATGATTCTTCAATTTCTGGTGTTAAAATAGGTGGTGGTTTTCCATTAAGTTTATTAATAATATAAGGAATATGTTCATAATATTTGTTTAGTTTTAATTTTTTAAGAACTTCTTTAACTTTACCATTACTTATCTTTGCTAAATTAGTATATCGTGATTTTTTAAGTTCTTCTAAAATACTTTCAATAATTTCGTTAGAAATATCAGTTGTTTCTTTAGCTTGAAATTGAGACAACCCGTGTCTCCCCAATAATATAACAAACCACTTAATTATATTATTCTCTCAGGGTTCAGTTGATAGGAACCTCCCAAGAAAGACTAGTTTCCTAGCGGACGGACTATACCTTAAGCAATCATTAGAGTTTTTCAAACTCTTCATACCCACAAACATCTAGTCTCTGAACCTTCTCCATATTCCTTGAACTTTGGAACTTAAGAGCTTGGCTGCGGATTTTCCCTATTCTTTACTTTTTTACCTTTGGATACGGCAATTAACCGTGTTCCTTTTAAAAGTTTCCTAATAAAAGTGGTAGTAAAGACCTAACAGGACGTTCCCGCAATTTGAATGTGTTGCCAAATATAGATTACTAACTATCATTTTCATCTATATTGACTAGCAGATTACACTGTTTTCCCTAAAAAGGCAGTCTGCTGTTACGAACTGACATCGTCAAAGTCATTTTTATGTTTTTCTTTCATTTCATTAAGATGATTTATACACATTTTATATTTTTCAGTCATAGTCATATTAGATTTTGTAATTTTTTTAAAATATTTTTTTTTATTACCATTTTCATCTTTAATAATCAAACCGTTAATACAATAACCAACTGATTTTCCTTTGGTTTTTGCTATATTTATATATTTAGGCAATTCAATATTTTCTATATTTTTTCCTCTTTTGCCTGGAACATCAATATTAGACCAATTTTTAACTGTAATTTTATTAGTTTTTAATTGTTCTATATATTCTATATATTTTTTAGCTTGATCTAAATTCCATTTATTAGTTTGACAATTAACAAAATCTTTTTTTTTTATTAAATCTCCTTTAGGCGTAACTAAACCTTCAACATAATAACCTTTTAAATATGTATCTTCAATTATTGGAAATATATAATCAGGAAGTTTTTCTATTTCTTTTTTTTCTTTTGTAATTGTAGGTGTTATTTCTTTAGTTTCTATGTATGAATATTCTTTTTTTAATTTATCTAATTCTTCAATAGCTTTTTGTAATACTACTTCCTTATTATTATTAGATATTCCAAATGTTTTACATATATATTTTTTATTACCTATTGGAAAATTATTTATACTATAATTAATTATTATACCTTTAGCTCTTTTTGCAACAATATATTTAGGTAAGTCAGCATCTTCTGGATATAATCTTTCTTTTTTTTTTCTTCTTATACCTGTTTTTGCTAAACTTTTTTTTTCCTGTGTAATATCAGAATCTTTTCCTTTTGCTCCTCCAGTTTTTAAATTAAAACCATTAGGATGTAATGTATTATATTTTACTATAAATAATTGTTCTAGTTCGTCTATATCAGTTAATAAACAATCACATATTTTTTCAACTTTAAATTTATCAGTTCCATATTTATTTATAGAATTATTTAATAATATACAATTATTATTATTATTATCATATAAATTTTTTGCTTCTCTAATATGTGATTTCCATCTACCTTCTGTTCCCCAGGTTTGATTATTTTTTCTAATATATTTTTGTGCTTGACCTATATATTGTTTATCATTAATTAAATTTGTAATTAAATATAATTCACCTTTTTTTAAGTCAGTAATATCTAACATATAATTATATAACTCATTATTTCTTTAAATAATTTTTCGTAATTATGAGTTATTATATTATAAATACCTGATAAAATACCACTATTCATTAAAATTTTTTTGACGTTTATATGCGATTCATTATAATGATTAATTCTTTTGTACGCGAAGTATGTACTTTCATTTGTGGGCTCTTTGTAGTTAGGTTTATCAGAGTCTATTAAAATAAAAAATTGTTCACCACAATTTTCACAAACATTAATACCTTCCATATAATTTAATTTTAGTTGAGTATTACAAACAGTACATACTTCAGTATGTTCATCAATTTCACCTTTTTTGTACTTATTGTCAAGAGTAGATAAGTAATTATCTAATAACTCAGCTTTTAAAGATGAAAAAGAAGAACTTGAAGAATTTTGGTTTTTATTAAAAAAATCAATAATTGAATTCTTATTAGACTTATCCTTATTATCATCCTTGTCATAGTATTCATATAATAGATCACCAACGTTAAGAAAGTAATCATACTCTGAATTGCTTGTTTGTATATTGTTAATTTGTTTTTTTAAATTATTGATTTTATCAATTAAATCAAATTTTATTTCAAATTGTTCATCAGTTAATTTTTTATTACTAATTTTATTTAATAGATTTAATTCTTTTGTATAATTAGTAATTAATTTTTTATATTTTTCTATATTTTTTTTTTCATTATTAAATTCATCTAATTTTTTATTATGGAAGTAGTCAAGAGTTTTTTGTTGATTTTTAGGTTTTCTAACTTTAACTTTTAAATTAAAATTAGTCATAGCAACTTTATATGATATACTATAAGTAATTTAATTTTATATAATAAGTGTTTAATATATAAAAAAAAAATATAATTTAATTTTAAAATGAAATATTTTATTTTTATAACAATATTATTAGCATTAATGAACGGATGGGAATTTAATTTTATGAATAATAATATGATAAAATTAACAAAAAATATTTAATAAATTAATTAACTAATTAACTAATTAAATTAGAGATTAAATAAGTATAGATATTATAATATTATATCTTGTTATAATAATAATGGGTGGTGGCTTAATGCAATTAGTAGCATATGGATCACAAGATGTATATTTAACAGGTAATCCACAAATTACATTTTTTAAAATGATTTATAGAAGATATACAAACTTTTCAATTGAATCTATAGAACAACCTTTTAATGGAAATGTTGATTTTGGAAGAACTTTATCTGCAACTATATCACGAAATGGGGATTTAATGTATAAAACTTATTTACAGGTTACTTTGCCGGAAATAGAATGTAAAACCCAAAATGATAGATTTAGATGGTTAAATTGGATAGGACATATATTAATTAAACATGTTGAAGTTGAAATTGGTGGTCAAATAATTGACAAACACTATGGAGATTGGTTACATATTTGGAATGAATTATCACAACCTTTAGGAAAACAATCTGGTTATGCTAATATGGTTGGTAATCTTCCTAGATTAACACAAGTTATTACTGGTAATAGTAATAATCAATCAAGTAAAATACCTTCAACAACTTTATATATACCATTACAATTTTGGTTTTGTAAAAATCCTGGTCTTGCTTTACCATTAATTTCATTACAATATCATCAAGTTAAAATTAATATAGAATTTAGAGAAGCAAAATCTTGTTATTGGGCATCTGGTTCTTATGAAGATACTGCTCCTATTTTAACAAAATCTTCTTTGTATGTTGATTATATTTACTTAGATACTGATGAAAGAAGAAAATTTGCAAAAGTAAATCATGAATATTTAATAGAACAATTACAATTTACAGGTGAAGAAACTGTTTCGACACAAAATAATAAAGTTAAATTAAGTTTTAATCATCCAGTTAAGGAATTAGTATGGATTATACAACCTAATTCAAATATTGAATATAAAACTACTAAAAAATTTGGAGGACAACAATTTTTTAACTATACAGATAGAATTGATAATTCATACTTTAGTGGAACACCTAATGATCCTATGGGAGGAGGAATTATAGGGGGTCAATATAGTAATTCTGGATTTCCCAATAGTGGGTTTTATTATGAAAATATAAATGATAATAGTATATATTATCCTCAATCTGGATATTACCCAGACCAAGATATGAGTACTGAACAATTTCCAGGAGTGCAAAATAGTAATTGGAACCAGGTTAAAGGTCCTAATATTCATACAGAAGTATTTAATGATAGGAATGTTACTAATCTTCCTGATTCTACTGTCGAATCAGAACATATGTCATTATATGATTCAGGACACAATCCAGTTTTAGAAGCAAAATTACAACTAAATGGTCATGACAGATTCTCATCAAGAGATGGAAGATATTTTAATTTAGTTCAACCATATGCACATCATACAAATATTCCTGCTACAGGTATTAATGTTTACTCTTTTTGTTTTTATCCCGAAGATCATCAACCTTCTGGTACTTGTAACTTTTCAAGAATAGATAACGCATCTTTAATTTTAACAATTACACAAAATTCAGTTGCAACTGTAAATAATAAAAAAAAAAATTGTAAAATTAGGGTTTATGCTATCAACTATAATATATTAAGAATTATGTCTGGTATGGGAGGTTTAGCTTATTCATCATGAATTATTATTATTATTACTCATATTATTACTATGATCTATATTACCCATAACTGGAATATCTAAAGGTCTATATTCTGCAATGGATGAATCTAATAATGGTTTTTTCTTATTTTTCTCAAAATATCCACAAATGCCTCCATTTTCACTATACCAATAATATCTTTCACATATAAATAATCCCAATAGTATAATTAATAAAAATTCTGTTATCATTTTACATATAAAATATAATAGTAATTTTAAATTGTTTATATAAGATAATAAAAATTTAAATTACTTAAATTTAATACAATTGTCTTTATTTTCTAATTCTTCAAGAAATTCATCATTTTTATACTTATTTAAATTTTTAATATTAATTGTAGTTGAATTATATATTAATGAATATTTATAGTAATTTATTAATTGGTATGCAATATTTATACAATGATATGCTCCTGCATATAATAGAATTTCAGTTTCCTTATTATTTATAATTAAATAAATACAGTAAAATTCCATTATATTATCTATTAAATATGAAAGTTCTAATAATGCTTCTTCATTACAATTAATAACATATTGATAATTTCTATTATATAAATTTAATGCTCTTTCCTTTAATAAATTATAATGTTTAAATACAAATGTATTTTTTGATATTTTCATATTTTTTTTTATTTGTTTTAGTTTATTAATAATTTCATTTTCTATTAATTCTTGTTTTATATCATTTAAATTTAGATTCATATTTAAAAATATATTTATATAATAAAATAAATATTTATATTTAATTTTTTTATAATTATTAATATTACTTATTATTAACACGATATCTATTATTTGTAAATACTGTCTTATATCAAAAGCATATGTATATTCTTTATATTTTTTATTTAAAACATTTTTATAAAAATTAAAAAACTCATTTACATGTTTAGAAGTTTTATGTAATGATACCATATTCTTTTTACTTAGTACTTCCTCTAAAAATATATTTAAATTGCATTTTTTATTAAAACAATAATTATTATTTTCTAAAAAATATGTTTTTATAAAATCATGTAAAAATAATGATTGTTTTTTATTACAGTATTTATTATTAGTATGATTATCTAAAAATATATAAATATTTTTTTGTTGTTTCAAATTAGATGATATTACTTTTATAAAACCTATAGAACCAGATAAACTCTTAATCATATATTTAATATTATATTATAAATATATGATTAATAATTTATTTTGTAATTTTTCAATAATAAATTAAAATATATTATATTTATATAATGATACAAGATATTAAAAATTTTGTACAAAATAATTTAAGAAATGTAATATTTATTGTACCATTGATAGTATTAATTATAATAATAATAATATTTAAATGCACAGATGGTAAAATAATTGATGGTGCAACAAGTGCTAAATTTAGTAATGATATAATAAATTTCTATAAAGAAAAAACATCATTAGAAGAAAAAAAAGATGTTTTAGAAAATGATTTATATGATTTACTAGAACAAAAACATCAATTAAAAAACCAATTAAATATATCTAATATTAAATTACAAAATCTTAAAGATACAAATGATAAATTATTAGATAGAAAAAAAAAATTACAAGAAGATTGTAGAAATACTAGTCAATCGTATCAAACACAAATTAATCAAATTACTGACATAGTAACAGATGAAACAAATAATATTACTTCTGAATTTATAACTGCTTTTAATAATGCAAAAAAAAATTAATCAAATTACTGATATAGTAACAGATTAAACAAATAATATTACTTCTGAATTTATAACTGCTTTTAATAATGCAACAAAAAATTAATCAAATTACTGATATAGTAACAGATGAAACAAATAATATTACTTCTGAATTTATAACTGCTTTTAATAATGCAAAAAAAAATTAATCAAATTATTGATATAGTAACAGATTAAACAAATAATATTACTTCTGAATTTATAACTGCTTTTAATAATGCAACAAAAAATTAATCAAATTACTGATATAGTAACAGATGAAACAAATAATATTACTTCTTCCTTTATAACTTCTTTAATAGTACAACAAAAAATTAATTTACTATTTAATTATATTTTTTTTTATACTATATATAATAATGGAAATCAATTTATATAATTTATTTATATATTCAAAAGATAAAATAATTTATTCAATTGTTATAATTATATCAATTTATTTTATTTGTAACTATTCATTTAGTTTATTATCAAGATTTAACGTATTAAATAAAATTAAAACTAAAGTATTTGAATTAAACAAATTAAAAGAATACGATAATCAATATATTAAAAATAAACAACATCAAATTAATGAAATTAATTCAAAAGTTATATACCAAACAAGTATTTATAATGCTTTAAATGAGGAATATAATCAAGTTAATAAAACGTGTAATCAAATACATGATAATTATATACAAAATATAAATAAACTTTCAATTAATGTTCCAAATACTATTAAATATAACTTACAATCCACGTACCAAGGAATGACTCAAGGATAAGAGAGGTACAGACAGCTATTTAAGCGCTTAGTTACTCCCTTTCCTAGCTCCGCCATCGCCGCGCTAATCCGAGACCATGCCAATAGAACAAACACAAACACAAACACATATACAAACATAACACAAACATTAACAGATGAAGAAATAGATGAATTTATAGAAAATAATGAAAAATGATGAATTAGTGACTGAAATAGGGAAAAATATAAAAAAATAAGCACAATATTAATAAACTATAAAATTATTAGAAAATAGTCAATTAGGATAACAAATTGTATTAATGGAAAAACAAAAACTAAACAAAACAAAAAAAAACAAAAAACAAGCAATAATTACTAATTATTAATTTTATAAAAGAATTAAATATATTCAATAAATTAGTAATAAAATAATGATTATTTGTAATTAGATTTATTAAGTATTTATGAAGTAATTAAAACATATAATAATTTTATGCGTTTTTTAATAATTTAAATAAATTATGGATTAAATATTATAATATAATAAAATACAATTAAATTTTTTTTCTTATATAATAATATAAATGTTTAAATTAGGTGGCAATACAAAATCAAGAAAATCTCATAAACATGACTCTAAAGGAAAACATAGACATTCACATAAACATAGTGGTGATTCCAGAAAAAAACATGGTTCTCACAAACATACAAGAAAACAAAAAACATCATTAAATGCAACAAAAAGAAAATCAACAAAATCTAGAAAATCAGCACCAAAAAGAAAATCAACAAAAGGAAAATCAACATCAAAAAGAAAACCTAGAAAATCAACAAAAAGAAAATCAACAAAAAGAAAATCAACAAAAAGAAAATCAAAAACACAAAACAACCATTCACATGTTCTTAAATCTTGTAATGTTAAAGATAAAAAAAAATGTAAATCCAGAGTAGGTTGTAAATGGGCTAATAAAGTTCATTCTAAAGGTTATTACCCAGCAGGTTGTTCAGAAAGAAAAAAAATTACTCATAAACATAGTAAATCTAAAACTCATTCACATAGAAGACCAAAGGAAGTATCTAAAAAAGCTAAAAAACCACCACCATTTTCAACAGAACATTCACATAATTTCAATGGTCCAGCCTCCCCAGAAAATAGAAAATCCGAACCTTGGACATGGTATGATGATACTGAACCACAAGGATTATTAGCAATGAATGTAGCATCAGCAGCAGCAGAAATGGGTATAGGTAAAAATCAACCATCACCACCTCTCGCACAATCTAACCAACAAAACTCTCCATGGCATAGTCAAACCATAGCTAATAATGTAAGTAAGTTAAGTCCAGTTCAGAAAACAGCTCTTAAAAAATCACAAAGTAACAACAATGCTAAATCAATTTATAATTGGCAAGAATCAAGTATTACAGGTGGAAAAAAAAGAACATCACGTAGATCACGCAGATCATGCAAAAGTATGAAACGTAAATCTTGCAAAAGTAAAAGAAACTCTAAAAAATGTTCATGGAATAGAAACAAAAAGGGTACTCGCAAACATAAACCTTATTGTTCTAAAAAAAGGTCTGGTAAAAAAAAATCAAGAAAATCAAGAAAATCTAGAAAATCAGCACCAAAAAGAAAATCAGCACCAAAAAGAAAATCAAGAAAATCTAGAAAATCAGCACCAAAAAGAAAATCAAGAAAATCTAGAAAATCTAGAAAATCTAGAAAATCAGCACCAAAAAGAAAATCAAGAAAATCAAGAAAATCAAGAAAATTAAGAAAATCAAGAAAATCAAAAAAAAAATATTAATTAAAATCCTTAATTAGTATTTAATTTATAATTTATATAATTAAATTTGAAACATAAAATTACTTAAACCATTTTGAAATGATAATATATTGTAATTTAGTATAAATATATATAATTTTTTTTTTGATGTTATAATATTTTCTGGATTTAATATATTAATTGTTATATAATTATAATATAAATTTGAATCATATAAGTATAATTTTGTTTCTGCTTGATTTTTATCTAAGTATAGTATATTATTTAAATAATCCCAATATTTATAATATGTAGGTTTATTTTTATTATTTTTATTAATAATATTATCAGTTATAAATATATTTATATTTGTTAATAAATTAAAATGATAATTAATATTTCTATATAAATAAATTTCATTATTATTTATATTAATGTTTTCACCAAATAAATTTATATTATTTAAAATATTATTAACGTAAATAATGTTTGGTTTATAAATAGGATATAATTCTAAAAATAAATCAGAATTTATATTATTTAAATGTCCTGATGGTTGGTAATTTAATAAATCTAAACAAAAATTGTAATTATAAAATTGTTTTAAATTAAAGGTTTTATTCAAATTACTTTTATAATTTGTATAGTAATTGTTATCAAAATTTATTATACTATTTTTAAATTTTATTATAGATTTATTAAAGTCTGTATCTTTTGAATGCCAAAATAATGATTTAATAATAGTATTACTATTTAATTTAATATTAGTTTTTATATCACCTAAAATAGATGTATTAATTGGAATTTCAATAGTTTTAAATCTTTCAATTAAGTAATTATTAATATTATTAGCTATATATCTTCTATATTCATCTTCAATAAGAATATAATTTATAATTAAATATGTATTATGTAAGGAAGGTTTAGTAAAATTACCATTATATAATTCATTTTTTGTATTACATATTAAATGACTATAATTGGAAAATTCTACTTTAATTTTAATTTTTTCATATAACATTAGAAAAATAGGAATTGATAATTGTGGTCTATTGGTAAACCAAAATGGTAAAGTTAAATAATATTTTTTAGTATTCTTATTAAAATCTTGAAATATATTAATTATTCCATTATTAATAATAGAATTACGATTATCAATTATTTTATAAAAAATTTGTCTTAAGTATAAATGTTTTTTCAATAAATAAGTTATATTATTATTTTTTAAATGGTAAATTTCACTGGTGTAATTACTATCACTATAAAAATTAATATTATAATTTAGATTTGTTCTAAATATATATATTTTGGCATAATTATAAATATTAACATAATTATTTTTTTTAAAATCAATTAAATTATTAATATTAGTACTAATATTATTATTTATATCTATATCAATATATATATTATCATAATCAGATAATATATTTTTTGATAAATTATCAATTAATTGTAATTGATTTTCATTATAAATTATATTATTATATAAATCTATTGTTTTAGGCGTTAATTCATTAATAGTAGTATTACTAAAAATAATACTAATTTTTTTAATAATATTATAAATGGAAACATTATTTACACATGTACCGTTAATATTAGTTGTTAAAGAAATATCAGAAATTAAATCTCCTTCCATATCTAAAAAAATTTCTTCAATTGAATCATAATAGTTATTTTCTATTTCTTTTTTAATTGTAATTTGAGAAAAATTAGTATATTTTTTGTAAATTTTTTTAAAAAAATGTAATTTAGGATTACCTATTAAATAATTGTCTTCTTTTCCTTTTGATATTAATTGGATTAAACCAGCAGTCATAGTTAATTATTATATTATAATAAAATTGTTTTCTAAATTATTATATATAATATTATCAATAGATTTAGTTTTATTCCAATTTATTTCATTATCTATATAATTTATAATAAATCTTGTAGGTAAATCATCAGTACTTATAATGGAAAAAATAATATCGTATATAGTTTTATTATCACTGGTTGAATAAATATTTATAAATTCTGTTTTATCCATAAGTTTATTTCCAATTCTACTAACAAATTTAATTAATTTTATTATGTAATAATATTCATAATCTTTTATTCTAAATATATCAAAATTTATACTAGTATAATGATTATCATCACATAATAAAATTTCTTTTAAAATTTTTTTTAACAATCTATATTCATAATTTAAAAATTTATCAAATTTAATAGTTTTTATTTTATATTTATCATATTCTATTAACATTTTTATATTATATACTATTAAATATAAAAATGTTGCAAATTATTTTAATATTATTAATAATTTATATAATATTTTTATATAAAAATAATAAATTTATAAGTAAAGGAGGTCATTACATTGATAGAGAAATTCATGATTCTACTATATTTCCAGAAATTAATAAAACTCTAATAGATATTCATGATGTTATGCATAAACTTTTTCAATATGGTGATATAAAAGAAGATAATGTAAGTAATGTAATGAAAAATGAAATTAAAACAAGATTAAAAGAAAATGATTCTTATAATAAAATATTAAATAATACTTACATTACTAATGAAACTTATTTAAATATACAAAAAAAAATACAACAAAATAAGAATATAATAAATGATATAATAAATGATATATTATAGTATATGGTTTAGAATTAATTTAAAATATCATATATAATATAATATGAAAATTGAATATCAAAAAAAAGATTTAATTGATTTTTTAATTATTGAAATAAATGATTTAATACCTAAAAATGGTCATTATGAATTTTATTATATAAGTCTTTTAGAAGTTATAGAAAATAATAGAACAAAAGGTTTAACAGAAATAATAGATATGATTAAAAATTTTATTATTAAAAAATATAATCAATTACAAAAATTTATTTATTTTTCAATAGACCGACATATAGATACAAAAGATGAAGATGAAGATGAAAAACTTACAGACGAAGATAAAGAACAAATTGGAAATGAATTCAAAGATAAATTTATAAATAAAATAAATGAATGTGATTTAAATATTATAGAACAATTTATGCATAAAGAAATGTTTGAAATATCAAAAGAAATTATTCAAAAAAGATTAAAAAGACATATCATCGTTAAAAAAATTAAAAAAAATACTATATTTTCATAATATTCTATATAAGATAAAAACCTTTTTTTTTTTTATTAATAATTATATATGGATTTTAATGATTTTAATGGTTTAAATCTTTTAATGAATACAAAAAAAGTTAAAACTACCAATATAAAATCTCAATTAGAAGATCAAAGCGAAGAAGATGATGATAATTATAATAGTTATAATAAACATGATAATATTTTATATGATAAGAATGAAACAGATGATAGTGATATTATTGAATTAGAAATGCAAAAAAATGAAAATTTATTTCAAGAAATAGAACCAGAAGAAAAAACACAAAAAGATAAAGAATTAAATGAAATTATGCAATGTTTAAGTAAAGTTGATAATTATATATTAGATAATCAATACAATAATAAAACAGAAATAATTAATGATTATTTAATAGATTTGTTATATTTAATTAAAACAAAGAAAGAATAATATAAAAAAAAATTATTATATTATATATAATGGAAAGAAATCCTAATGAACCATGTTTAGACCAAATGTTTAATTATAATAATGCATTAATAAAACCACATATTAAAGAAAAAACTAAAAAGGATTTTAAAGTAAAATATGTTTTAATAGATAGTCGTGACAGAAATACAACTAAATATCCAAATAGTAATGATTATCAAATTATGTTAAATGAACCAATTAAAGATGTTGTAGAAGTTGAATTAATTCAAGCACACATACCTAATACTGCATATGTAATTAATAATAACAACAATAGAATTTATTACTATATTGCAATTTCTCAAACTGATGCATATGATGGTTCAAGTATTTTATATCAAGCTACAATTGAACCCGGAGATTGGGATGCTACAAATATTGCAGATAGAATAACAGAAGCATTTAGAGAAAATTCACACGATATATCAGTTTATTATAGTGATACAAATAATAAATTTACTTTTGTATATAATGATGATAGTACTACTTCAAATATAGCTATTGGTAGTGATAAAAATATATATTTAGATTTTAGAAAAACTAATGATAATGTTAATGGTGCTCATTTAGGTATTCCAGTTCAAGTTATAAAACAAAATTATGACCAAAATGGTAATGAAGATACATTATATAAAGATAAAACTATGGGCGAAATTTTAGGTTTTACTAAAAATTATCATAGTACAGATGCAAATTGCATAGTTGATTATATAGGTAATTTTAGCGTTTATTTATATGATGAAAGTGATATGCTCATATCAAGTAGTGATTCTGTATCATATTTTATAATAAATTTATCTAAAAATGATATTAAAACTAAAAATCCAGATTTTAAATTTACAATAGGTTCAATTATTAAAGTTTATTATTCAGAAGCTGGTGGATATATTACTGGTATTATAGATAATTTTATGGCAACACACGCTTCGGATGGAGATAGAATTAAATGTATTTGGCTTTCTGGTCTTGGAAAAGATGATGCTACGAATGAATATACTGGTCTTCAGTATATTTCTTCTACAATAGGTGATATGTGTGCTTCACTTGGTGGAGATGATTATATATTATTAAGAGAACCTAATCTAGAAAGATATGAAGGTAGAAACACAACTATTGAAAAATCATATGCAAAGTTACATCTAGGTAATTCTACACGAAACGTCTTCTTTGGCCGCATAGCCAATTTTTCAAATAACCACGTTATAGAACCAACAATACAAAAATTTGACCGTTTTAATCTCCAATTTACTGATTATTATGGTAATCCATATGATTTTAATAACGCAGAAAATTCTCTTATATTTGCAGTTAAATATAAAGCACAACCTGGTAAATATGATTTCTAAATTAGTAATAATTTTTTTTTATGTTTATTACAAATTATACTTAAAATATTAAAACTCTCCTGGTGCATTTCCAAGGTTCCACAATTCAACAAATCCATAACCCAAAAAATTGTTCATTTCACCTAAGTATTTTCCTTCTTCATCTACTAACTGCTGGTTAAAATCTTGAATAAGCATATTAAACTTTAGTTCTGAAGCAACTGGGGATAACACCGAAATATAATCTTTACTGGGTTCTTTAATAACTATTCCTAGTACCGATACGGGTAACCCATCAGTATTGCTAACAATTTTAACCCATATCTCTTGATCTAAATTTGTTTCGTATCTACCTGGTGCTGGTGCTGGTGCTGGTGCTGGTGGTGGTGCTGGTGCATTTCCAAGGTTCCACAATTCAACAAATCCATAACCCAAAAAATTGTTAATTTCACCTAAGTATTTTCCTTCTTCATCTATTAACTGTTGGTTAAAATCTTGAATAAGCATATTAAACTTTAGTTCTGAAGCAACTGGAGATAACACTGAAATATAATCTTTACTGGGTTCTTTAATAACTATTCCTAGTACTGATACAGGTAACCCATGATTATTTCTCACAATTTTAACCCATATCTCTTGATCTAAATTTGTTTCGTATCTACCTGGTGCTGGTGCTGGTGCTGGTGCTGGTGCTAGTGCTGGTGCTGGTGCTAGTGCTGGTGCTGGTGCTGGTGGTAATGGATTACTAGACAGATTATTAAAATTTTTAATAGCATCAGCTAAACTCACATTACCTTTACGTAATTCATATAATATTTGAGTTACTGCAGTCGCATCAGTATCATCTTTGTTGTAAGTATCTGTGTATGGGATAAATGCCCTAGCCATATCTGTTTGGGTGCCAGATCCCGGTGGCCAATTAGTTAGTAAATTTTGAATATTTTGCCATTTTTCTAGTGTTAATCCACCAAACATTTTCTGTTTAGCATTAATATATTTAAGTTTCATTTCTAAATACTTTGATTTGTAATTAACCATTTATAATATTATAATATGTAAAAAAAATGTATTAATTTTTTTTTTTTGAATATTAAAGAGTAAATAGAATTTGAAAGTATATCCTTTGTGTTTTGTTCAGTATTCTTTAATAGCACATTAATTTTCTCTTTATTATTTCTATTTTTATATAATAAATAAATAATATCACAATCTAAATCTAAATTGGATTTAAAACAAATAATATCTAGTAAAGATAATTGAGATAATTTATATAATAATTTAAAAAATGCTAATAATAAAATTGTTATAAAAAATTTAGAATAAATGGTAAGATGATAGAAAAAATAAAATGATAATCCAGTATAACCAATTATTAAAAATTGTTTAATATTTATTAATTCAATTAAGAAAAAAATTGGTTTGTAAAATTTATGATAATTAAACATATATTAAATATTTAAATTTATTTAGTTTTAAATAGATATTACTGCATATTACTGCATATTACTGCATATTACTGCATATTGCATATTACTGCATATTACTGCATACTGCATATTACTGCATATTGCATATTACTGCATATTACTGCATATTACTGCATATTACTGCATATTACTGCATATTGCATATTACTGCATATTACTGCATATTACTGCATATTGCATATTACTGCATATTGCATATTACTGCATATTACTGCATATTGCATATTACTGCATATTGCATATTACTGCATATTACTGCATATTGCATATTACTGCATATTACTGCATATTACTGCATATTACTGCATATTACTGCATATTGCTG
>Ga0228642_1000195_pt1 | contig 26765 bp, 22 predicted proteins | sample 53DmetaG_FD_190071 | JGI IMG/M metagenome (GOLD analysis project Ga0228642, IMG submission 190071) | Seawater microbial communities from Monterey Bay, California, United States - 53D | ecosystem: Environmental > Aquatic > Marine > Coastal | place: USA: California | collected 2016-09-29
TATTACTGCATATTGCATATTACTGCATATTGCATATTACTGCATATTACTGCATATTGCATATTACTGCATATTGCATATTACTGCATATTACTGCATATTACTGCATATTACTGCATATTACTGCATATTACTGCATATTACTGCATATTACTGCATATTACTGCATATTACTGCATATTGCATATTACTGCATATTACTGCATATTACTGCATATTACTGCATATTACTGCATATTACTGCATATTACTGCATATTACTGCATATTACTGCATATTGCATATTATATATTTTATATTGCAAATTATTTAAATAATAATACTAATTATTTCCATAAGAATCCGAACCATCTACCCAATAATATTTCCATAAATACTCACCTAATAGTATAAAGAAATTCATAGTTATAACTAAAAGTTTAAACAAAGTTTCATCATTTTTTTCAATCGAGGATTTTAAAGATTCACATAATATTTCAAGTTGATTAACTAAGTAAGTAGTTTTCTTAACTATTTGAAATTTATCATCAATATACTTATCTTTAAAATTATCATCTAATTTTAGTAAAATATTTCTTTTATGTATATAATTTTGTATAAATTCCTTTAATGGTGCTTGTGATAAAGCTAATAATTTAGAATTATCTTTTAAATATTTATCAGATAAATGAAAAATTTCTATAATTTCATTATAAATTTCATTATTATTAAAATTGTCTTCCTCATCAAAATTGTTTCTTATTTCTTGAGTATCCGTAAATATAATGGTTGCTCTATTAATTAAAGTATAAATTTTACTTTTAAATTTTAAATACTGAAATTTATTTTTATTATTATTGAACATACTGTTAAAATAATAACAAAGTATATCATAGTAACTTGGATATACTATATCATTTTCATAAATCCATTTTCTGATTTCATTATTATTAGTTGATAATTCAGAATTTGGTCGTATATTATCTTCAATAATAATATCTTGAGTTATTTGTCTTTGTGGTGAATTGGATTGCATCATTTATAATAAGATTTAAAAAACAAATTTTAAATTACTGAAATTAATTATAAATATATTTATTGCAGTATGCATACTGCATTTTATTTAAAATGATATAAAATTGATTTATATCTTAATATATATTTAAGATTATGAATACAAGAGGACAAAGTAAAGATAAAAAAAATTTAAAAAAAAATATTGTAGTTTATGATACTGAAACTACTGGATTAAATCCATTAAGTGATAAAATTGTTGAATTTTCATTTAGTAAATTATTAAATAATACTGGTAATACAATACTTATTAATCCAGAAACTGATATAACAAAAAAAATAACAGAAATAAATGGTATTACTAATGATATGATTAAAAAATGTAAAAAGTTTAAAGAAATTATTAGTGATTTAGAGAAGGATATTGAGTGTAAAAATAAAGATGATAAGACTTATTTAGTTGCTCATAATAATATTGGTTTTGATGAACTATTTCTAAGGGAAGAATATAATAGAATAAATAGGAAAGTACCAGATAATTATGTATTTATTGATACATTACCTATTTCAAGAGCATTATTAGGTAATAATGTAAAAAATCATCAATTACAAACTTTAAAAAAATACTTTAATATAGAAGTAGATGATAGTATAGCACATACAGCAAAAGCAGATGTAGTTGTTCTTGCAGAATTATGGGAAAAATTAAAGGAATTAGCTAATGAAGATAGAATGATAGAATTATCAATCGCAAGTAAAAAAAAAATGCCATTTGGAAAATATAAAAATGAATTAATATCGGAAATTCCAAGTGATTATATTAAATGGATGAAAAGTCAAAATATATTTTCAACAAAATCATACTTACATAATATATTTATTGAATATAATGAATTCTATAGAATCAATAATTAGATTATATTAAAAGGTATAATAATAATATTTACTAAAACAATTAGTATATAAATTATTAAATAAGTATAGTATATCATAAGATTTATCTATAATAATTTTCTTAAATGGAATACTTCATTTTTTTAAAAAAATTATGGTAATAATTTAGTTTCAATAATAAAAAGTAATTCTATTGAATGTTATCACTCTGATTTAAAATTAGTTAATATGAAATTAAATGATTTATAATCAAATAGATATAGAAATAATAAAAAAAATATTTTGAAAAAGTTGTAGAAAATACATTTGCTTCTTATAGAGATTTTTTGTTTTTGGTTGAAAAATTCTATTACAACACATACATTTGCTTCTTATAAATTTATTATGTATATTAAAGGGGAAAAAAGGAATATTATTAATAAATCCAGAATATAATAAATATTATGTAAAAATTATATTATTAGGAATAATTGGTAGATAGAAAATTTAAATATAAGAAATGAAGATGAAATTAATAATTTAAAAAAGTTAAAGTATTTGATATAGTAGTTAATTCAGATCAAATTTTAAATATACCACGTATGTGGTGGCATGCATTTATAAATTTATATGATACAATGGATTTTAGTTATTAATATCAAACATTAAATGCGTTTTTATTTATACCAGAATATTATATATTTTATAAATTTATCAATATTATCAATAAAAATTAAACTATTAATCCCTCATTTTTTAAATCATAATCAAATGTTTCAATTGGTATAGAGTAATTATTTTTTATATAATAATTTATCCACCAGTTAAAATGTGAAAAATTTAAGTATAAAAACTTATATTCATCATAATTATATTCAAAAGTAGCACCTCTCCCACAAGGTACAGTATTAAAACAATTTGGACAATCACAATAAAGTACTTCATTAAAATCATTAAAATCGTTACATTTTGTTGAAGCTGTTATAATTTCATAATCATTTTTTTTTTTAAATTCTTCTAAGGATTTTACATTAAAATCAACTTCATAGTAATCATTTAATTTTATTTTAATTTTTTGTAACATAAAATTTTCATATTTAAATTTTTTATAAATAATATTTTGAATATATATATTAAAATCTTTAGAAACAATTGGTAAAAATTTTATATATTCTGTATGTGTATTATAATTCAATTTTTGTAAAATGAACTCATAAATATCAGGTAAAAGCATTATATAAAAAAATTAAAATAAAATCAATTTTATTTATGAAATATAATATGTTAAATTTAATTTAATTCTAAAATAATTGGAACATGATCACTACCTTGACTATCCAATATATCACAATTTTTAACTAAATCTAAATGATTTTTATGAATTAGGAAATAATCTAATCTAAATCCTTTTTTTTCTAATTTCATTCTTGGAATTCTAGGATTAAACCATGAATATTTTTGTAATTTAGGATTTATAAAACGAAAACAATCAATATAATCAAGTTCTAAAAATGAATTAAATGCATTTCTTTCGTATAAAAATGAACCGGGAATTTTTTGTTCTTTTAAAATTCTTTTATTATAAACATCAAATTCTGTATGTATAACATTTAAATCACCAGTATATATTAAAGGTTTAGTATTATCTATACTATCCAATAAAAATTTATGAACTGATGGATCCCATATATTTTCTCTATAATCATTATTTGAACCAGAATTTGGAGTATATACATTACATAAAATAAAATTTTCAAATTCAGCAATTATACTTCTACCTTGTATATCCCCAGTTATTAATGTAGGAATATAATATATATTTAAAATAGGAATATTAGATAAAATAGATACTCCACTATAACCTTTTTTAAAATTTGGATCACAACAATTAAAATGTTTATATTTAAATGGTAAAATATCAAACATAGAACAATGTTGTTCTTGACATCTAATTTCAGAAAAACATATAATATCTGGTTGATGATTTTTAATTAACAAACCTAATGGTGAATCATCATTAAATGATTTATCTTTATTAATTAAATTCATACTTTTACTTCTAATACCATTAATATTCCATGATATTATTTTCATCCTATTATAATTAATAGTAAATAAATCAATTTTAAGTTAATAAATTAAATATTATATAATATTAATAAGTATGGGAATAATTAGATTTATTTGGGAAATTATTAAAAAATACTTAGGTTTAATTATAACATTATTAATAATTTATATTATGTATAAATCATATTATACTTTGGACGGCATATCAGTAAAAGGTGAATATTATACATTATATAATACACTAGGCAAGGCAATTAATTTTGTTTTTGATAGAATACCTAAAATGTTTGTTGAAATTCCACAATTTAATATACCTAAATTTGGTTATATGTTTAATAAGATAGGTTCAATTCCAGACATACCTGATGATAAGAGTATAAGTATTAATAAACCAAACAATTGTGGAATAGAGGTTCCTAATCTTGTGGCGATACTTAACCCTATGTGTTCTTTGGAGTACATCGAGGATGGAGGTAAAATGGTTATAAAAACAGCAAGTGAAATTGAAGACTTTTTTAGTTCATTTTCAAATATTATATAATACTGCAGTATTGCAATATGCAGAAATAATACAATTTAATTTAAATAATAGTTTAAAATTGATTTAATATTATATATATAATAAATGAGTTTATTTAAATATTTTAAACCTATAAAAAAAATAATAAATGAAGTTGTAGAAACAAATGAAAGTATTAATGATAAATTAGAAGAATTTGGAATTGAAATAGAAATAAATTGTTTTACAGATGGAGGTTGTTTTAATAATGGAAAACACGGAGCAAGAGCAGGTTACGGTGTGTTTTTTGGTGACAATGATTCAAGAAATATTTCAGAAAAGGTTTTATGTAAGCAAACTAATAATGTTGGAGAACTTATGGGAATTAAAAGAGCATTAGAAATAATTTTAAAAGAAAAAAAAAATAATTATAAAATTAAATTATATACCGATTCGAAATATTGTCTTCAAATATTTGAGTCTTACTATAATAAATTTAATAAATTATGTCAACCTTGGATTAATAAATGGAAAATGAATAACTATAAAGGAATTAAGAATGTTGAAATTATAAAGAAAATTGATTTATTATTAAAAAAATTTAATAATATTAAATTTATTCATATAAGATCTCATCAAGTTAAACCAAATGATATTAATTCTGAGGAATATAAAATATGGTATGGTAACTATCAGGCTGATAAATTAGCTAATAAAGGTGCAAATTTATGAGATATAAATTGTAACTGAAAAATGATTAATATGATTTATAAGGTTTAAAAATAATCTTCATCTTCTTCATCTTCTTCATCTTCATTTTCTTTTTTATTATCATACTCATCATCTTCTTCATCTTCTTCATCTTCTTCATCTTCTTCTATATCTTCATCATTACTTTCAAACCAAATACTTATTACTTCAAATACTTTACTAAACCATGTATCCTTACTTGGGTCCCTTTGAGAAATATCTTCATAAATTCCTAATAAATTATATAATTTTTGTTTATAATTATCAAAATAATTTTTTTCATTTAATTTTATAGATTCCTCATTATCTGTTAATAAATTTTCAATATATTTTAATAACATAGAATTTGGTTTTAATATAACTTGTTTTTCTTTATCATTTTTAAATGTTTCAATTAAACTATCAATATTATCTTTAATAATATAAATATTATCAAGAAAATACTCTTCTAAAAATATATTTATTTCCTCTTCCATTTCATTTGTTGATAATATATTTATTGAAATAAACTTAATATATTTAATAATATATTTAATAAACTCATTTTGTTGATAAGGTAAAAATTTGTTAATTATTTCATATAAATTAAAAATTATAAAAATAACAATGTCATAGTATCTATTAATTAAATCTTTAAAATCTTTTTCCTTAAAGAACGGATTTAAAACTATTTTACTTTTAAATTGTACAAAAGCATTATCATTATCAGTTTGTGTTAATAATTTATCAAAAGATAAAATGTCTCTATTTTTTTCGTAATTTTGTAATTGTTGTGTAAATATATAATGTACTTGTTGATTTTTGTTGTTATTTAAATCTTTAATAATATCCTTAATAATTTTTTCACTAAAGTATGTTTTAATAAATGTCTTGGGTAGTTGTTTATTGTTTAAACTCTTAATTGAAGAATTTATATATAAATAATCTTCAATATGTGATTTTGTATTACAATTATTAATATTAATAATTTCTTTATTAATATATTCTTTAATATTCTGTTTAATATCCTCTAATAATTCATAACCTAAATCATCACTTACATTATTATCAATAGTTATAATTGTGCCTGATAAAAATTTTATTTTTGAAAGTTCTAAATTATTTTTTTGATCTTCATATTGTTCTTTTTCCTCAGATATTTCTTCTGTTACTTCAAGTGTTTCTTGTGTTGCTCCATCTGTTATTTCTTCTATTATTTCCTCTGGTGTTTCTTGGTATTCTAAATATATTTTCTCTAATAAAATATTGTTTTCTTGGTCTGTTTCCTGATATGTTTCCTGGTCTGTTTCGTCATCTGTTTTTTCTTCTAATTGGTCGTCTGATAAATCCTGTTGTTCAACACCACCGTATATTTGTGTATGATAATAATCACTTGTTTCTGAATAATAATCAGTTATTTTAGAGTAAAAATCACTATCTATTTTATTTCCTCCATTCATATTTGATGATAAATCTAATGATATTGATGATTTTGGTGTTTCTTGTGTTTCTTGTGTTTCTTGTGTTTGTAGGATTTTATTAATATAAATTCTTTTTTCAATTATATATTTATTATTATTATCATCATAATATCCACAATTAAAACATTCATTTTCCGAATCATAATGTAATATTCTACCATAATAAATTTTATTATTAAAATTTTCATCTATATAAAAAATTTCTTTTTTTTCATAAGTTTTTAAATTATCATTATCAAAGTAAATTTTATTTTTTATATTTTTATGTTTAATTAAATAATATGGAATAATATCTTTCTTAAAATAATTTGTAAATTCAAAATATTCATTATTAATACCGTTAATTTTAATCCAACTAATTGACGTATCATTATCTATTATTTTATTAGTAATTATGCTTTGTAGTGTAAAATTAGTAATTGGTATATTAGAATTATCTTTCGCAAGAATTTTTCTGTAAATTCCTTTTTTATCTGGATGTATTTCATTATTATATGTATAGTAATCTTGTTGTAAAGAAAAAATATAATTCCCATTATCTATAGTTTGTGATACAGATTTGTCTTCTTCCATTAAGGATATCTCTAGGTTATTTTGTTGTTTTGAATAAAATTCTAATTTTGTTTCTAAAATCTGTATTTCTTCTTTAAGTCTTATTATATTGTTTTTATTTTTTATAATTTCTGTTTGTTCATTTTGAGATTTCCATATTTTTAATTCATTTTGGAGTTCATTTTGAAGTTTAAATTTGTTTTGTTGTAAATATTGTAAGTTTGGAATAATTTCACCTATTTTAATTAAATTTTTATGTTTATCATATTTATAATAATCATAAATATAATAATTATTTAAATTTTTTTCGTTAAGTTCATTAATATTATCAATTTTAGTTGTAGTATCTTTATATATAATAAAAGGTTCATATATAGGATTTTGAATACCTTGAACATATATAGGAAATTTAATTAATTGTGCTTTTTTAATATTAGAACGATATATTATATTATTAGTAACATTAAATCCAGTTGAATTATCATTAATACTATAATAATAATATTGTTTAAATTTTTTATTAATAATAGTATATTTATTTTTAATGTCTTCAATGTTTTTTTGTATAACATCTTTGGTTGTTTGATTTATTTCAGTTTTTAATTTATCATTTAATTCTTTAATATTTTTTTTTAATAATAAAGAATATTTTAGAAATTTATTATATTCAATATTTATAGTGTTATTACATTCCATATTTTCATCACCAAAAATACAATTAATAGAATGTTTTTTAAATTCATTATATATATCCTTAACAACATTATGAATTTTTTCTGATTTATCATTTATATGTATATCTGTTGTAATTCCATTATCACCTTGGGGATTAAATAAAGATAACATATCAGATGAATAATGGTTACTTGTATGTAATCTAATTAAATATCTATAAATAAAAACTTTTTTAAATTTATTTATATCTTTTGAATCAGAAAAAGTATTATCAAAAATATTATGTGATCCAATTCTTATAGCTCTACCAATAACCTGTTCTTCAAGTGTTTTAAACCAGTAAGAATTCATAATATGTACTTGTCTAATTCCATGCAAAGATAAACCTTCTGAACCAGATTTAGATATAAATATAATTCTACAGTATTTACCTAATGTTGCTTCCTTACCATCTTTATTAGTATTTGTTTCAATATTATTAAATATAGTAATTTGTTTTCCTTCATAATTTGTTATTTTATCATTAAAATCTTGATTAAAAATACGTTTTCCAATTTCGTTACAATCTTCTGTATTATATGAAGGATTGTCTTCTTCAATATAAGGTTTTGAAGCATTAATTATACCTATTTCTAGTTTTTCTTTTTTTGTTTTCCATTGTTCCTGATCACTACTATTATTGATATGTTTTTGAAGTTCTTCTTGGAGTTGGTTAATTTTTTTTGAATTATTTTTATAATATATGTATTTATTAATTCTTTTGTCTGGAATCCAATTATAAAAACATTTATAACTATATTTATGATATTTACCTCCATCCTCAAATTCATTTTTTATTAATTGCCATATAAGATACGTTTTTTGTATGGTTGGTATTGAGTTTTCTTTTGTCCATGTTGGTGGTTTTTCTTTTGGATCATAAAATGGTAAATCATCAATTATAAATGTTTCATAACTATATTTCTTATAATATGGGTCTTTAATATCTAGCATTTTTTTATGAAAAAAAGTTTTAAAATTATTATAATGTTCTAATATAATTTCATTTAAAGATTTATATCCAAATGTTTCTAATATATGACAAATAGCAGTAATACCTTTTTTTCTAAAAGAAGAATAAATAAGAACTTTACCTGTTGGATAAGTAATACTATTAAATGTATAATCTTCTATATCAGAAAGATTATATGAGTTAGTGTCTTTAATATAGGTTTGTATTATATCGTAATTATTTTGTAATATTCTAATTAAATTTTCATATTTAAGTGTATAATTATTTAAAAATTCTAATTTTTCTACATTATTTGTTTGTTCATAAAGTTTTAAAATAAATCCTCTAAGATAATAATCTTGTATAATATTATTATATTTATTTTTATCTATATCATTAAGAGTAATTATAGTTTTTTGTGTTTTATTAGGATATTTTATATTATAATTTTTGGATTCTTCATTTATTTTATCGATATATTCTTTGAGAATATCATCTTTAGTTTTATCTGATATATCTTCTTCTTTTAAAACAAATAAACAATCATTTTGCGATTGTGTTCGTAAAGGATTTTTATCTTTTTTTTCTTTATCTCTTGATTCTTTATAGGATTGAAATTGAACGGTTGATGATTCAAAATATAAGTTAATTTTACAATCAATTTTTTTAATACCTTGTTCACTTCCTACACCAGCATCATAAGAAATTTTACCTTGGAAAGAATTAGTTAAATATTCTTTATTTTTAATAGCAATAGGATGATTTCTATCATCTTTAACTAAAAAAGGTATATCAAAATTTAGAATTTTTTGATTATTCATTTCTTTATAATTTACTGGTAAAATAGAATTTTTTTTTGATTCATCAAAAATAACAGATTTTAACCATATATTTGTAGTACTAATATCCATAGTTTTAAGTAAATTATCTATTTCATACTGAGTATATTTTATAATATTATTATTATTAAAAACAAATTGTTTTGATTCATCATAATCTTGTTCTAATTTAAAAATTTCTTCTTTATTTTTTTTAAAAAAATATGAAAATGTTATATCTGTTAAATCATTTGAATCATTATGTATATATGAGGGGGGAATTGTTGTAAATTTTATAATAATAGTACTACCTTTTCTATTTATATCAAAGTAATTAATATAATTTAATGATAGTAATTTATTTTTAAGTTTAATATCTAATTGTTGATTTTTACTTATACTAGTATTTTTAAGATCAAAGCTAATTAAAAATAATTGTATATATCCATGTAATATATTTATTAAGTAAGGTATTTCGGCTATATCATGTTCTATTGGTGTTCCAGTTAATAATAAAATCTTACAATTAATAGCAGAACATAATTTTTCATATGAAATACATTTAGCTTTTTTATCTGGATTGTAATCTGCTTGAAGTTTTATATTTGGACTGTAGTGTTTATTTAAAAATGATGTAAAATTATGTGCTTCATCTATTATAACGAATTTATTATCAAAAGCGTTACTATATTTTCTATTAATTTTATCAATTTTACAATATATTTCAGTTATTTTATTATCTATACTTATAGGTTGTTTACTTTGATTATCTGATAAAAGTCTATTTATTGTAATAATTTTATCAAATTCATATTCAATTTCATTAATAGTTATATCTAAATTTTTATCTTTATTATGACTAAAATATACTTTAAATTTGGTAGGATTATAAGTATTTTTGTTAAATGTACCATCTAATATATCAATTATAATACCAGAGAACATTTTTGAAGCATAAAAAAATTGTACTTTATCACCTAAATATACTTTATTAGGATGGTCTATACATTTTTCAGAAATTGTAGGATTAGTTTCAATACTATAATTAACTTTTCTAAAACCTGTTCCTGAAGAACCAGTTAAACGAATAAAGGTATAATACCTATATAAGTAATGTGGATCTTTTAAATTAATATTATCACTTTTACAACCACATTTAGTTTGTATTTCTTGTATCCATTCAGATTCTAAAGAAGCAGGACAAATAATAATGGTATGTTTTCTTAATAAAGGAATTTTATTAAAAAAATACATTTGAGAAGGTATAATAGCAGCACAAGTTTTACCTACACCTAAACCATGATATAATAATAATCCTCTATTTGGTGTATTATATAAAAAATTATTAACAAATTTTTGTGATCTATTAGGATTAAAATCTGATTTTATAAAATTATAAAAATTATTAGTTATGTCTTTTTCATAATTATCTTTATCTTCATATTTTTCTATATAATTAATATAATTATCTTGATAATTAGTTGGTATAAAATTATTAAAAACATCATAATTTATATCCATAATTTCTTTTGATAAATTTAAATAAAATTCATTTTTATCACAACTCATATTTATAATATTATATAATATTTATTTAATAAATATTATATAATATTATTAATATTATTAATATTAATATTTAAGTTTTCCATTGCATTTTGTGCTGCTATCATTTCTGCGCCTCTTTTTGTTGTATTTTTGCCTAAACCAATTATATTATTATTATTATCAATTAATTCAACAATATATATTTTATCATGACTTGGTCCTATTTCATCTTTAATAATATACTTCGGTGTAGAATTAGATATTTTTTGATAATATATAGATATAATTCCTTTGTAATTTGTATTTTTTTTTATATTTAAAAAATTAAAATCAATTTCTTTATTTAAAATATTAAAAAAATATTCTTTAATTAATTCAAAACCTTTATCAATATAACATGCTCCTATAAATGATTCAAAAATATCACCTATTATTTTATCATTATCTCTTCCATTAAATTTAAATTCCATATTTGTAGTATAAATTACATAATAATTAAAATTTAATTTTTTTGAAATTACCGATAAATTTTTAGTTGAAACTATTTCTGATTTTAATTTTGTTAATTCACCTTCATTATAATCAGGAAATTTAATAAATAAATATTCTGTAACTAACATATTTATAATAGAGTCCCCAAAAAATTCTAATCTTTGATAATTATTTTTACTACAAATTGAATTATGAATAAATGCTTCTTGATATATGCTTACATCATTTATATATGTATTAATGTCGTATTTTTTATAAAAATCTTCTATATTAGTTTTTGTTAAAAAATGATTAGAATTATTTTTTTTAATTTTATTTAACATTAAGTTATTTATATATAAAATTATTTTTTTATATATTTATATAATTTAATGTTAAATAAAAAAAATAATTTAACAAGTTTTTAGATTAAATTTACAAGAGAACAAAATAACTAAAAATATAGTGAATAATAATATTATAATTATATATACTTTACATCTCCATATACCCCAACATTGTTCTTTTTTTAATTTTATTGCTGAATTATTAAATTTTAATGATGTACTTTCCAATGTTTCTGTGGTTTCAATAATATTGTCTATATTTTGTTTTCTATTTAATGCTTCTTGAATATTATCAACCATTTGTTCTTTAACACTATTTATTTTAATTTCAATTTCATTAAAATTAGATTTTTGTATTTTTTCTATGTCATTTTCATTAAAATTAAAATTTTGTGTATTTTCTATGTTATTTTCATTAAAATTAAAATTTTGTGTATTTTCTATGTTATTTTCATTAATTAATTTTTTTGTTAAATTTACATTATAATCTTCATTTATAAGTTGTTCCATTAAAATAATTAATAATTATATTTCTAAATAAATTTATATTATAATTTGTTATACAAAAATTTTATATTATAATATAATTTCTAAAGAATTATCTATTTTATTTATTCTTGTTGATAATTTTTCTATAAAAATTTCTAATTCTGATTGTATATGTTGATCTGTTTCATATGTTTTTTGTAAATTTTTAATACCTCTTACACTATAAGTACATGCAAATAAAATTTTTTTTAATAATTCCTGATTGGAATATTTGAAAAAATTATTTGTTGATTGTTTTCTAGAGTCTTTTTCTTTATCATTTTTTTGAATAGCTATTTCATTTCTAAAAATATTATCTGTTATGCTTATAACTTCATTAATAATATCCTTAATTATCTCAATTGTTATACTTCTATTTTCACCAATCCACCATCGTGAAATAAACGGAATCCAGGAATTATCAATTACCATTTTTTCCATATTACAACATAATTTATCACCTATTTTTATAGTTTCTAAAATTTGTAATTGATATAATAATTTATCAATATCATCTGATGTTATTTTTCTATTATTAGACATTATATTTATATATATAATATTATTTTAAATTATTTATAATCTATTTAATATAATTTATATAGATTAAATGAAATTTATTACAAGTCATGATTATCTAAATGATTTAGATTATGTTTGTGGTACTATATATAATGGTTCTAATTCTAATGAAAATATAAAACAATTTAATATTTACTATAAACATAACAAAAAATCTGAACTGGAAACTATTAAAATTCAAACTCCTAAATTAATACTAACAAATGATATAATTAAAACTAACAAATTAGTTTTAAGTATGGAACCTTTTGAAAATAAAATTAAAAAATTTTATAATTTTATAAAAAATATATATGATATATCAAAAAAGAATATTAAAAATAATATTAAAAAAAAAAAATTTACTCTCAATTCTAATTTTAAAGATAATAAAATGTTTTTAAATATTACTGATAGACGAACTTTTGGTATTTTTGATGAAGATAAAAATAAAATTTCATTAGAACATTTAAAACCAAGTTATGAAATTAAATTAATAATTGAAATTTATAATATTTGGTTTGATACTGAAAAAAAAATTTATGGCATTAATTGGAATATTAAACAAATACAAAGTTTTAATCATATTTCTGAAAAATGCCTCATTTTAGATAGTGATGAAGAGGATGAAATTGTAAAAAAAGAAATTATAGTTCAAAAATGCTTATTTTGTAGTTCTATCTGTTCTGTTAATTCGCAATTTTATGGTAAAGGACCACCTTTAAAAGGTAAAGGTAAAGGTAGTAAAGGTGGTAAAGGCAAAAATAATTTTAATAATGAAATAAAAAAACCTTATGATAAAACCAATAAACCTGATATTAATAATCTTAGAGTTGTAAAACCTACAATGAATATTACAACTAATGATTTACTTAATACTATAAAAAAATTAAAAAAAACCAGTTCTAATAATTCTAATAGTTCTAATACAATTAAGGATACAATTAAAGATAAAATTGAAGAAAGACGTTTATTAGCACATTCTTAAATTATATATTTATTAATTATAATTATAATTAAATTTAATTAATTTTTTTATTTATATACATTATAAATGATTCATGCTAGTGAACAAAATGAGTTTTTTAAAATATTCACAACGCAGTTAGGACCTTTAAAATTATGGATGTGGTTAGCTATTGTAGTACTACTTTTTCTTCTTGATAGACAAGGTGTAATTGATGTACCACTAATTGGTAATAAAAATGGTGGTCAAGATAGAAAATTTTCTAAAAAAACTCTGTACGCCGATTAGGCGTACCAATTGTTGCAATGAGAAAGGTCTGCGTACGATACTGAAAGTACACCCTTTGATGAGGAGGAAAGCAGAGAAAGATATTGAAGAAAAGGAATATATTGAATCATGTAAAGATAAAGGTGAGTAAGATACTGATTTTACCAAAGAGACTTATTTAACCAAACAGCAAAAATAATCCATACACCTTTGCACTTTCTATTCTAGAAGGATTTTTTTTAAACTACTAATGGTGTTGTTTATTTATTCGATACTAATATATATTTCTTAAATTTTAAATTACTCTATATAAAATTAAATATATATATATATACATATATAAATATGGAAATGATAACTATTACTTATATAGGAGAACAAATGATATATGTACTAAGTAGTGGTCTCCTATCAGCAGCAGTGTCTGATACTAGTAGTGTAGTTCTTAATATGTTTAAAAATAGTATTGAATATCCACAATTAACTCAAACTTTAGAAGAAACTGATATTTATTGTAAATTATCTATAATACAAAAATTACTAAGTAAATTTCCAGAGGAAATATCAAAAAATAATGATACTATCCAAACTTGTTTAAGTAATTTACATGATATAGTTATAGAAATTAATAATGAATTGCAATTAATAGATTCTGAAATTAATTACCATGAAAATAGTAGATATTTATCATACTATCGTACTCCTAAATATAAACATAATTTAAAAAAATTAAAAAAATTAAAACATATACTTGATAATAGATTTGAAGATTTAATACGATTAATAAATATATTCAAGATACAATTATAAATTATAATACTAATATTTTTTTTTGGTTTATATATATATATATATAAATAACCTAATGGAAATACATAAAGTTAATGTTTTAAGTAAATTAGAAAAATTAAAAACTTAAAAAAATCCTATTTGAATTTCATTTTTTCAAAAATAAAAATTAATTAGTTTCCAACTTTTTTTTTCCTCATTTTATTTTTGAGGAATGAGTAATTAAAAATTAATTAATTCATTAATTAAAAATTAATTAAAGTAATTAAACTGTATAAAAATACATTTATATATAATATATTAGTAATTTATGAAGGTACATAAATGTTACTTTTGTAATCAAAAAGTTAATTTAAGATCACATGTGATGAATATAAAAAATGTAGTTATTTAATTGCTCCTATTACTATAAATGGTATAGATGAATATTATGATTTGGTAGATTTACATAGAAATGAACCAGATAATACAAATTTTGGATCAAATCCATAATCACTTCCTCATTTTTATGAGTCTGATAATGATGAGAATTTAAATAGTGAAAAAAAAAGAAAAAATAGAAAAAAATAAGAAGTATATAAAATATATAATCCTGAAAAATTTAAATAAAACTTTTATATGGGATTAATGTAATAAAGAATTTAATAGAAAAGATAATTTAAAAAGGCATATTAGTTCTTGTAAAGTATTTACACCCTTGGAAATTTAAAACACGGGTTTTACCGATGTATAGTAAATTAACAAGGTTTGCCTGTTTCAAAACGTGTAAATTTTTGGGTTTGATGTATCGTGTAATACACCTGATGATTTTATACATAAATAACTTGGTCTTTCTAATTTATTTATAGAATTAAAAATTTAAAACACAAGAAAAAGAAATACAAGAATTGAAAAATTAAAAAACCAAGATATAATTAATAATACAAATAATATAGAAACAGGAGAATATAGAGAATATAGAAAATAATTTTATAATAAATAATTTTGGATATGAAAATACAGAAATATTTAACGCGGAAAAAGAATGATTAGTTATATTAGAAAACCATTCAATGCTTTACCAAATATGATAGAAAAACTACATTTTACACCAAGTAAAAGACCAGAAAATACTAATATAAGAATAAATAATATTAGTAATGGTAAATCACAAATATATAAATATAAATGGGTAACTATAATGAAACATAATTTAATATATAATTTATTTAGAATAAATTCTGAAAGACTGATTTATACTTATGAAACTTATTTAGAGGAAGGTAAAATAGAAAGACTTTATTGGATTGAAAAATTTAGACATCAGTTTGAAAACGATGATAAATATTTTTATAAAACTCAAAAGGAACAAATATATTATATGAAAAAAATAAAAGTTATATGAATGATTTTTATAAACTTTGAAAATTTTTTTGATTTTTAATTAATTTATTATGAATTACTTGTGATAATTTATAATTTTCTTTACTAATTGAGTGTATTAAGTCTTTTTTATTTTGTATAATATTTTCTAATAAATTTATTTTATTAACATCTTCTTCTTTACTATTTTCATATAATTTCAATAGTATTTTTTGATCATCGTAATAATTAATATGATTATATCTATTAATATTAATTGTATTATTATTATTATTATTTTTATTTTTACTAAATAAATTAGTAATTTTAAAGTTTTGTTCTTCTCCTAATTCTTCTTTTAATGTATTAATCTTATTTTTATATTTATTTGTTTTAAATATATTTATAAAATTCTCTATGAATCCTCTTTTTGCTGTTTCTTTTTTTTTTTCTTTATTAATACATAAACCATTTTTCTCAAATAATTTAAAATTAATATTTGTATTATTTCTCAAATTTTCCGTTTTAGTAACAAGTTTAAATCTAATTAATTGTTCTTGTGTTAAACTTCCTGGATTTATTAATCCTTTTTTAAATTTACCATATATATCTTTATGTTCTCCTATTAGTTCTGTTTTAGTATCATTGATTGTTTGAAGTGATATATCTTTTTCACTTATTATTCCCTTTTTAATTTTATCAACCAAATTATCTGCCATATATTTTTTGCTTATTACTCCTATTTTTAATTTATCTTTAAGATAAATTATATATTTATGTTCTGTTGTAATTGAATTTTTTAATGTATTAAATTGTTCTTTTGTTAAATCACTTTCATGTATTATTCCATTTTGTAATTTAGTAAATTGTTCTTTTGTTAAATCACTTTCATATATTATTCCATTTTGTAATATAATAAATTGTTCTTTTGTAAAATCTTTTTCACTTATTATTTCATTTTGTAATTTAGTAAATTGTTCTTTTGTTAAATCTTTTTCACTTATTATTTCATTTTGTAATTTAGTAAATTGTTCTTTTGTTAAATCACTTTCATATATTACTCCATTTATTAATTCAGTAAATTGTTCTTGTGTAAAATCAGTTTTACTTATTACTCCATTTGTTAATTTAGTAAATTGTTCTTGTGTTAAATTATTTTCAGTTATTAATCCATTTTTTAATTTAGTAAATTGTTCTTGTGTTAAATCCCTTTCAGTTATTAATCCATTTTTTAATTTAGTAAGTTGTTCTTGTGTTAAATCCTTTTCATGTATTATTCCATTTTTTAATTTAGTAAGTTGTTCCTTTGTTAAATTTTTTTCAGTTATTACTCCATTTTTTAATGCGGTAAATTGTTCTTCTGTAAAATCATTTTCACTTATTACTCCATTTTTTAATTTAATAAATTGTTCCTTTGTTAAATCTTTTTCAATTATTATTTTATTTTGTAATTTAGTAAATTGATCTTTTGTAAAATCCTTTTCACTTATTATTTTATTTTGTAATTTAGTAAATTGTTCTTGTGTAAAATCATTTTCACTTATTACTCCATTTTTTAATTTAGTAAATTGTTCTTGTGTTAAATTATTTTCAGTTATTAATCCATTTTTTAATTTAGTAAATTGTGCTTTTGTTAAATCATTTTCAGTTATTAATCCATTTTTTAATTTAGTAAATTGTGCTTTTGTTAAATCCTTTTCATGTATTATTCCATTTTTTAATTTAGTAAGTTGTGCTTTTGTTAAATTATTTTCAATTATTACTCCATTTTTTAATTTAGTAAATTGATCTTTTGTAAAATCCTTTTCATGTATTATTTTATTTTGTAATTTAGTAAATTGTTCTTGTGTAAAATCATTTTCACTTATTACTCCATTTTTTAATTTAGTAAATTGTTCTTGTGTTAAATTATTTTCAGTTATTAATCCATTTTTTAATATAGTAAATTGTGCTTTTGTTAAATCATTTTCAGTTATTAATCCATTTTGTAATTTAGTAAGTTGTGCTTTTGTTAAATCCTTTTCATGTATTATTCCATTTTTTAATTTAGTAAATTTTTCTTGTGTTAAATCCTTTTCATGTATTATTCCATTTTGTAATTTAGTAATTTTTTCTTGTGTTAAATCATTTTCGTGTATTATTCCATTTTGTAATTTAGTAAGTTGTTCCTTTGTTAAATTTTTTTCAATTATTACTCCATTTTGTAATTTAGTAAATTGTTCTTTTGTAAAATCCTTTTCACTTATTACTCCATTTTGTAATTTAGTAAATTGTTCTTTTGTTAAATACTTTTCACTTATTATTCCATTTTTTAATTTAGTAAATTGTTCCTGTGTTAAATTATTTTCAGTTATTAATCCATTTTTTAATATAGTAAATTGTTCTTTTGTTAAATCATTTTCAGTTATTAATCCATTTTTTAATTTAGTAAGTTGTTCCTTTGTTAAATCATTTTCATGTATTAATCCATTTTGTAATTTAGTAATTTTTCCTTGTGTTAAATCATTTTCATGTATTATTCCATTTTGTAATTTAGTAAGTTGTTCCTTTGTTAAATCATTTTCATGTATTACTCCATTTTTAAATTTAGTGAATTGTTCTTTTGTCATGTCTGTTTCACTTATTAATCCATTTTTTAATATAGTAAATTGTTTTTTTGTTAAATCATTTTCACTTATTACTCCATTTTTGATTTTATCAACTAATTCATTTGTCATGTCTGTTTCACTTATTAACCCTAATTTATGTTTATTACTTAAATCCATTGCATCATTCTGTTCTTTATTAATACCTAAACCAATTTTCTCAAATAATTTAAAACTATTATTTTTATCATCTAATACTCCCGCATTATATTTACTATATAACTCGTTAAATAAGGCAGCATCATTTATACCAGCATTTGATAAATGTACTTTAAGAATTCCAACATCGTTTTTTATATTTTTTTTAAATTTGTTAAATTTTTCTTCTGTACCATCATCTTTTACAAATTTAGTTTCTATATCATTTACACCACAAACAAGATTCTTCCTGCCTTCTAATTCACCACAATCATTTATACTACTTATTTTTGTTTGTTTAATCCATTTTTTAGAATTAGTTTCATTCCAATTTGTATCATTAGGACAATTATTAACTCTCATCCAACAACCTTTTACTTCTGGGGGTTCAGTTTGTTTTCTATAAGTTGTAAATTCACTATTAATATTATTATCAATTTCTTCGCAAACTGAATATCTATTACATACTTCATTTTTTTTATCAAATGATATAAAATCACAATTATCTTCTTTCAAACATCTTTCAAAACATATATTTATATTAGGATTATCCATAGTTCTAATAGGTTCATTTTTACAAAAACCATTATTGTATTTTGTAAAATTTTTATATTTTTTATTTTTTCCAATTACAAATAATTCATCAGTTGATGTATCATGAACTACATTTGAATTTTTATTTATATTATCACAACCATATTCATTTAATGGTTTTCCAATTATATAATGATCTTTTGCATTTTTATGACTATCAGTATATTTACTTTCATCGCACCAGTCTCTATTTAAGTAAGAACATTCAGTACATTTATTAATTTTATGTATTGTTGGTTTAATTCTTTTTTCTATAATTTTTTTTTTAGGTAATTCCTCTAAAACATATACCTTATTTTTACTATCTATATTACCGAAATTAGTATCGCGTATTATAGGTGTATTCTCATCTACTTTTTCGCATTCTGGGTCCCATTCTTCAAATGGAACTCCAATTGCATAATGGTCAGGTGGATGTTCATCATCTATTAATTTTTCCGTATCACAAAGAGTTTTACCACATTGATCACAACTTGATATTTGATGTAGTATACCTCTTTTTTTATTTAATAATGTACGTTTTGTTTTTTTTTTAATATTTTCATATGTATCTTTTAAATATTTTACGCCTGGTACACTATCTAAAAAAGTAGAAACATCCTCTTTTTTATTATCAATAAATAATTGTATACCTAAAGAATCTGCTATATTTTGATCTGTTTGTTGATCCAATTTTTCTAATTTATCTTTTATTTTTTGTCGTAAAGTTCTTTCATCTTCTAATTGGTTTTCTATCTTTTTATTCATTTTAAATTTTAAATACTGAATATGTACTATTTTTATAAATAAAAGTAATACTACTACTCCTAAAAATATTATTGATATACTACTTATTTTACTACTATATAATGTTGTAAAATTTTGAAATACTAATGACATATTAATATATTAATATATTTTATTTTTTATTAAATAATAAATTATATAAAATATAATTTATATTAATTATATTTCACAACGGAATATCCATTATCATTTACAACAATGTCTCATTAATTAGTTAGTTTAAAATTTTACAACATTATATAGTAGTAAAATAAGTAGTATATCAATAATAGTTTTAAGTTAAGTAATACTACTAATATAAGGAAAACCTAAAATAATACTTATGATAATGTTACCTAACTTGTTAATGAAAATATTAATAAACCATAATCACAATAAATAATAAATACACTATTAAAGACTTAAATAATAAAATTCTCATAATGCAAATTCTGGAATATCGTATATTTAAAAAGTATTACTACAATTTAATTTACTTTAATTACATCTACTAATATTTAAATGAAATTTACTTTATTAAATTTATTATAACTATTATAAGTAATATAAGTTAGTATTTAAAAATTAAAATATAATAAAAATTATAATGAAAGACCTATTTGTTGCTATTATCACACCATTTGATGAGAATTTTCATATTGATTATAAAAGTTTAACAAGATTATTAAACCATTTATTTAATTCACCAATTACTGGAATAGTTGTTTTAGGAACAACTGGGGAAGCCCCTTGTCTAAGTAATACTGAGAAATTAAATTTAGTAAAATTTATATGGTCCTATAAAATTACTAACAATTATAGAAAACAAATTATTGTAGGGATTGGAGGAAATAATACAACAGAATGTATAGAATTTGGTAAAACAATTAAGGATTACTGTAATTATATAATGATTACTGTTCCTCATTATAATAAACCTTCACAAAATGGAATTTATGAACATTTTAAAACAATATGTAATTATTTTGAAAATACGAAATTTATTTTATATAATATTCCATCAAGAACAGGAGTAAATATGACACCTAAATGTGTAGAACGATGTTATAAAGATTTTAAAAATATTGTTTCAATTAAAGAAAGTTCTGGATCAATTAATCAAATAATGGATATCAAATCATCATGTAATATTAATATTTTTTCTGGGGATGATGTGTCTATTATATCTACAAATTCATTAGGAGGAGTTGGATTAATTTCTGTAATTGGTAATCTTATTCCTAATCAACTTTCTGAAATGATATTTTGTGAAGATCCAGAAGAACAGTTAAAATTATTTTATAAAATGTATGATTTGATGAAAATAATTTTTATAGATACTAATCCAGTTCCAATTAAATATTTATTACAACAATTAAATATTATAGATAATTATAATGTAAGACTTCCATTAGTTGATTTAGATGATGAAAATAAAGAAAAATTAGAAAATTGTTTTAATAGTTTTTTAAAATATTAATATTTTAATATATGCAATTTGATGTAATTTATTGCATATTTGCATATTTACGTATATTAACTTATAAAATTGATTTATTTATTATAAAATAAATATACTATGCCACTCATTCCTATTACTTATCAAATTAATAATAAGATTATTGAAGATAATGTAAATACTCAAATTAAAATAAAAGGAATAGAAAAAATTTTACTTACAAAAAAATATATAATTCAATATAAAAATGATATCTCAGTAATTAATATTGCATTTATAACTGGAACGAAATTATCATTAAATACATTAAACTCTTACGGAATAACTCCTAAGACATTAGAAGATTATAGAATTAATTCACAATGTTACTTAATTAGTTTCACTAATTTAATTCTTAAACAACTATCAATTGACTGGAAAACATTTAAAAATTTTATTACTTGTCAAGTTCCATTTGAAAATTCCAATATTGATGTTAATATTAATGTTATTAAAGAATATATTCCAGATGAAAATTTTAGATTCGCAAGTGAAAAATTTACAAATATTAATAATGTAGAACCAAATACTAACTGGAATAAAAATTATAAAATTAAAAGTAATTTAGAATTAGAATTTAATGGTAAAATTCCAGTTATATTGGAATAAAATATTTTATAATTAAAAAAAAAGAAAAGATAATTTAAATAAAAAACATGGGTAGATAAAAACAAGGAAAATACTTATAAAAAATAAAAACAAAATTAAATGTAAACATCTACACACTATATCAAAAGGAAGTTTATGTAGTAATTTAAAAACATAAAAAATCTATAGAAAGTTAAAAAAATAAAAAAAAATATATGCCTCCAACAGGAATCGAACCTGTGTCGGTGCATTACAAGTGCACTGTTCTACCACTAAACTATAAAGGCAGTAGATGGTCATACTGGGGCTCGAACCCAGGACAAAAGCGTTATTAGCACTCCACTCTACCGACTGAGTTATACGACCATTGATTTTTTTAGGGAATTAAACAAGTTATATTATATCATATCATAAAATTATCTTTAAGTAGTTATATATAATATTATTATTATTATATTTTCTTGAAATTAATTATTAATTTTTTATTAATTTAAAATAATAATCAATATGTGCAAATTCTGATATAAATCATAAACCTATAAGAAAAGTTTCAATAATAGTTTTAAGTTAAGTAATACTACTAATATAATAAAAATTATTTATTGTTATATTACTCACTATTAATTATTTTGCAAAAAAATAATTTTATATGTTTTTATGATGCTCTATATTATTAAACATGAATTCTACATAACCATCTTGATAAGTGTCTACATTTACATTTACATTCATGTTCATAATTATCTTGGTAATTACTTTGATAATTTAAGGGAAAAATAAAATCTACATTTGTAGGTTTTTTAGATTGATGTCTTTGACAACAATGACAACCTAATAAGTATTTTATAAAGTTGTTTGATTGTTTTTTTGTAAAATTGTTTTTGAGTAATAAATCATAATAAGTATGATTATTCCCGGTTGTGTGTCTATTATTATGTAGTTTTACACATTTTTTATTTTTTTTATAGTATAAATAATATTGTAAATTATAGAAAAATTTTAAAGAATACGTATAATATGAACTTTTTTTATAATATTTAAATAGTATTTTATTTAGTATATCATCAGGAAATTTAATAATTTTCATGATTAAAAATTTAAGTATTATAAATCAATTTAATTCAAAAAGATTTATTTTCGTATTTAGAATTATTTAAAAAATCCTCAGTAATTACTTCTATTTTTATAATTTATGTAACCAAATATGATTGATTTATTAGTTGTATAAGAAAAAAATATCCTTTTATAAACTACAAAGTATATCTTTATATATAATTTAATTATCATATAAAAATTTACTTTTAATAGATATACAAATTAATTTTTTATCAACTTCATTTTGTTGTTGTTCATCATTCTATATCATAAAATTTGGTCTGTAATTCCAATATAATCCTGCACTATGTCAAGTAGTTCTTGAAGTTAATTTATTTTTTTCTAATAAAATTCCATTAAGACCTAATTTGAACAATTATATAATATTGATGTACCAGAAACTCCACCACTAATTACTATTAAATTATACGTATTTTATGAAAAATTTGTAATATTAGTTGAAAATGTTGAAAATATTGAAAAATAATTATTAAGTAATTTAAGAATATATTATTTATATAATATAAAAACAAAATTAATTAATATATATATATATATATATATAAATGAATATTGCTATTGTAGGTATTACAGGATTAGTAGGGCAAAAATTATAGAAGTATTGAATAGATTAAAATATCATATAAAAAATCTTATTCCAATTGAATCTAGTAAATCATATGGAAAAATTATAAATTTTAGAAATAAAGAATATATTATAGATAAAATAAATGATATTTTAGATAAAAATCCAGATATAGTTTTTATGGCATGTAATTCTAATATTTCAAAAATTTGGTGCCAAATTTTAAGAGATAATAATATTTGGGTTATTGATAATTCATATGCATTTAGAATTGAAGAAAATACACCTTTAATTATACCTGAAATTAATTCATATTTAATTACAGAAAATACTAAATTAATTTCTAATCCAAATTGCAGTACTGCACAACTAGTAATGGTTTTAAATCTTTTACATAAATTATATAGAATTAAAAGAATTGTACTATCTACATATCAATCTGTTAGTGGTGCAGGTTATGAAGGTATAGAACAATTAAATAATGAAAGATTAAATAAAAATTGCAATACATCAAAGGTTTTTAATGAATACATTGATTTAAACTGTATTGCTTTATGTGGTGATTTAGATACTAATACAAATTATACAGAAGAAGAAATTAAATTAGAAAAGGAAACTCCTAAAATTTTAAATGCTGATATTAAAGTAACAGCAACTACTGTCAGAGTACCAATTATAAGAGGTCATTCTGAATCAGTCAATGTAGAATTTGAAAATCAACATGGTATATTAGAAATATATAGAGTTTTATCTAATACAGAAGGTGTTAAAGTTAATGATATTTTATATCCCAACTATGTAGAAAATAAATTTGATGTATTTGTAAGTCGTATTAGACAAGATTATTCAAAAAAAATTGTATAAATTTATGGATTGTAGCAGATAACTTATATAAAGGAGCAGCACTTAATTCCGTACAAATTGCTCAACAAATTTTATACAAATTTTACTAAACATAAACTGTTTCAATTCTTGATAGTATTCCATTTCCATTACATATTCTATAATGAATATGTCTATTTAATTTTCCTTTGTAATTTACTATGTATTCAGAAGGTTTTCTAACTTTTAATATAGCTATACCATTGTCATCGGATCTTACAACTCCGTTATTACTATAATCTCCATATGCATCATATGGATTATCAAATATACTTTCTGAACTTTCACTCGCCCAATAAATAATATTAGTATTAGGAATAGTTTTTATTTTAATTTGTAAATTATAATTTTCAGGACTTACTTCTTCTAATTTATCACATGGATATACAGTATGTCCTAAAAATGGAAGTAATGTATCACGTTCAAAAAGTAAAACACCACAAATTCCAATTATTATATAAATTATTTTTTTAAAATTTGTTATTTTTAAATAATTACCTAATTGTTCTATTAAATTAAATTTTAATAATGCTATTGATAGATAGTTAATAGACCCAAATATCGCAATTAAAATTAAAAATTTATGTAAATATATTTGTATTTTAGTATCTTCTAATTTATTCATTATATAATAATTAAATATAATAAATATTTAAAATAATAATTTAATTATAAATAAATGTCAGGTCATTATGATTATTCTTCATTTTTAAAAAAAAATCCTGAAGATATTAATATTTATAACGTGCCGATAGTTCAAGCTAATGAAGAAAATATAAAAATTATGGAAGTTTTGTAAAAAATTTTGAAAATGAAAATGTTATTAATGTACAATGACCTAAGGAAAAAAACGTATATTTAAAAATGGTAAGTATATGTATACTAGATAAATAGATAAGTTAACTGGATTGGAGGCATTACCAACACATGGTGTATTTAATAGTTAATATGATGATAAATATTTTTATAGTGAAAATACTAGTGTAGAAAATGGTAAATACATAATTGGAGTTCGACCAGAAAATGAAAAGGATTTATATTTTTATACTTCTGTTATTAATTCACACGAATGTGGAGGACAAGTTATTATAAATATTAATAAAGAACATTTTCTACTATTACTATCCAAAGCAGATGATTTTATAAAACCAGAAGATTGTATACTATTTTATTTTGATGGAACTTTAGTATTTCAAATTTATCCAAAAATTTTTCATCAACCAATGTATCCACTCGTAAAACCTAGAGTAAATGTTATTTCAAAGAATAAAAATGTAGTGTTCATTCTTGTGTAACAGTTAACTTTCTTAAAGAATTTAATACTTTGTTAAAAATTGATATAGGTTTTCATTATGGAAGTAAATTGTAGGTGGCAGAAAGTTATATAAATATGTTAAATTTAAAACATTATTTTATTAAATTATTTTATTAAATTATTTTATTAAATTATTTTATTAAATTATTTTATTAAATT
>Ga0228642_1000217_pt1 | contig 24946 bp, 20 predicted proteins | sample 53DmetaG_FD_190071 | JGI IMG/M metagenome (GOLD analysis project Ga0228642, IMG submission 190071) | Seawater microbial communities from Monterey Bay, California, United States - 53D | ecosystem: Environmental > Aquatic > Marine > Coastal | place: USA: California | collected 2016-09-29
TAAATATGCAATAATGTAAATATGCAATAATGTAAATATGCAATAATGTAAATATGCAATAATGTAAATATGCAATAATGTAAATATGCAATAATGTAAATATGCAATAATGTAAATATGCAATAATGTAAATATGCAATAATGTAAATATGCAATAATGTAAATATGCAATAATGTAAATATGCAATAATGTAAATATGCAATAATTAAGTTTTTTTCATAACTTGTGTAGGATTTTTTCTTTTTTTAGCACATAATTTTTTAATTTGTTTAGGTGTTAATTCATGTACTGTTTTAGGTGTTTTTGAACTAATTTTTTTCCATGGTCTACACATTGGAAATTTTTTAGTAGAAAATTTTTTCCTTCCACAACTTTTCTTTTTTGGATAATAACAAATATCAGACCATTGCTCTTTATACCATCTACCAAGATTACTATCTTTTTTTTTTGAACCACTATAAGTTCCACCTTGTCTTTTGTAGGTTTTAACTAATCTTCCTGATGTATAAGCACCCCATCTTTTACCAGTTCGTTTTAATTCATTTTTTAATGTTTTCTTTACTTTACAATATAATTTAGGTTTTAAAACATTTGATGGTTCATTACATAATGTACCCACTTTAGTTTTTTTTGATTTAGATTTAGATTTTTTACTATTACTAATTTTGTATTTTTTTCGAAAATGTTTTTTTGATTTTTTGTTTGATTTTTTTTTTGATTTTTTTATTAGTTTTTTTGATTTTTTTACTGACTTTTTTCCACCGTTCATAATTATAATTTCTAATGAGAAATTAAAATTGATTTATTATAATTATATATTTATAATGTTAATTAATAATAAATTAAAAAAAATTTTTAAGAATTTATTTAAAAGTAGTAGTCCTACTATGTTAGGAAGATGGAGAACTGATAATGTAGAATATAATACTATTTATGCTAATTATGATAATTGTGGTGATAAATTATGTGGAAATATTAAAGAGGTTAAAAATGATATTAAAAAAATCAAAAAAAACTAATTAAAAATAAAAAAACTAATAAAAAACTAATAAAAACTAAAAAAAATTTTATAACATAAAATTGATTTTTATATTATTATTTTTTTATAATGGACCATTTGTATAAGTATAGTAATTTAATTAACGGTGAAAAACTTATTAAAAGACCTAGCAAAATTATTAAATCACCATACATTGCTGATGTATTAATAGAAGGTGAAAATCAAATATGTCATTGTCCTTCGCTTGGTGTGAGTGGACTACTTAATGAAAATTGTGAATTTTTATGCTCTAAATCACATGATTTAAAAAGAAAATCAAAATATACAGTAGAATTGATTTATCTACCTAGTACAAATGATACATTTTGTTTAACAAATACAAATCCATTATTTGGGAATTATATTTTTAGAAAAATTATAGAAAATAATTTAATTGATGAATATACAAACCATACACTTTTCAAAGCAGAAAAAAAGTATAATAATTCAAGATTTGATTTTTATATTGAAAAAAAAAATGGTAGAAAAGAATTTATAGAAATTAAATCAGTAGTTTTATGTGATTTTGAAAAAGATAAACATCCAACAAATATAGAACACTGGAAAAAAAATGATTGTGGTCCTGAGATTAGTGAATTAGATGATTATAAAAAAGCAGCAATTTTTCCAGATGGCTTCCGGAAAAATAAAAATGTTCCTATATCGGAAAGAGCAATTAAACATTTAAATGAATTATCAGATTGTATAAAAGAAGATTACGATGCTACTATTTACTTTGTGGTTCAACGTAGTGATTGCGAATATTTTAAACCATCAAGAAAGGATAAATTTTATTATGAAGCAATTAAAAAAGCACAAGAAAATTATGTAAATATAAAAGCAGTATCCGTAGTATGGAATCAAGATGGTAATTGTTATTTTAATAAATTTTTACCAGTTGTAATTTAAATAAATAATTATATTATTTTAATTTAAATTTATTTTTAAATTTTTTAATCGATGCTTTTAGTGTGGGTTCGCCCCATAAAATCCATCTTGATAAAGCACCTGCTGTTGAACAGTCGTTCCAGTTTTCTCTTTTTTTATGCCTTGCTAAATATCTTGATTTTCTGACTTTATCTTTATGTTTTGTATAGTCACTCATACCAGCCGCTCCAAAATGAGTAGTTTTTTTTCTATTTGTTTGTGAATTAGTAAATGTAGCCATTTTTTTTTTTTTAGATTTTGTACTTTTTTTAATAACTATTTTATCATAGGGACATCTGTATGGTTTGCTTCTACCACCTTTTTTTACTGATTTTCTAAATGATTTTCTAACTGATTTTTTTCTGTAATTTTTTTTAAGTTTTGGATGAGGAGAACACATACATCCATGTTTTTTACCAGAACCTTTCATATTTTTATATTAATATATAATATAATGTTTTCAAATATAAGAACATTAATTCCTATGAAAGTAATTTATTTAGTACATATTTTTCTTGTAGCACCAACATTACTATATATAGGATATAAAAAAAATAGTACACCTAATATTATTTTTAATTTACTATATTTATTTTGTTTAGGAATATCTTTATTAGTTGTAGTAAGAAATATTGAATTTAGTTATTGGTCATTAATTAAATTAATGCATTATTTAATTATACTTCCATTATTTTTGTATATAGCAAATAAGAGAAATTTTACAAACGCACAATATAATTCAATTTTTGGATTAGGTTTAATTGTTGCTGTATATCAATCATATAAATTATATTTATTTATATAATTTTATGCAAAATACAATAATGCATAATATTATAATAAAATCAAAAATATGTGGTAAATTTAATTTGTATAATATATCATCTATTTTTGTAATAGTATTTATAAATAAATTTTTTTTATTATGATTATAAATATAACAATTTGGAAAATTAAATTTTGTTAAAATAATATTTGATACTTTTTTAGCTGATTCAGCGGAACCTTCCATGCTCCATACATCAACTGTAGTTTTACAATGTGAACCAACTATAAATGAATTCTTAAATTGTGTTTCATAATTTGGTCTAAAACTATTATTAATGAAATTATTTACCCACTTTTTATTTTTAGTTTTTAACATATTTGATTTTTTATCATAATAATAATCATCATATATTTCTACATAATTAAAATCACTTCTTTTAATTTCAAAATTATTATATTTTTTAATTTGTTTCAAAAAATCATTACTTGTTATAAATTGTTCAATTATTTCTTTTTTTAATTCGTCTATATTATGACTAAGTGCTGATTTTTTAAAAAGTAATCCTTCATTATAAGGCATTATTATAGTCCCACTAATTAAAGTTTTAATTTTATTTTTAAATTTAATATTTTTACACCAATCATCTGTTTGACAGTAAAATGTTATGTTAAATGGACTATCCATAAGAACAAAACCTGTTGATTTTTCACTAATATTAAATTTTATATCCTTATTAAACCCTATTCTAAAACTTATTTGATTATTTACTGTATTTAACATATCATAATTATTTTCTATATTACTTCTATTAAGTATATTTTCAAAATTAAATGGATCAGTAGCAAAAATATGTATATCTGCAAATTCCGATTTATTATTTACTATACAATTTGTAATTAAATTATTTTTATAGTTTATTTTATTTAATTCATTATTAAATTTTATTTGAACATTATTTTTTATTAATAAATGAACTAATGGATTTATCCACGCTTCATTTGTAGGTTTATTCATAATATTCCAATTACTAAAATTCTGATATATATTTAACATAATAAATTTACTAAAACTCATATAACTAATTGTATTTAAATCAAATCCTGCTCCAGGACCAGATATATAATATCCAAAATAATATTGACTTTTATCAGATGTTTTATCTAAAATATTTTTAAATTTTTGTTTATAATAATTTTTTTTTCTTAAATTTACGACTTCTGTTTTCAAAAATTTATATCCTAAATAAATTAAATCTTGAAATGGTAAATTATAAAATTTAATATTTTTATACTTATTGTTTTTACTAAAAAGTAATTTAAATTCAATTTCTTTTAAATTTTCAAAAGAACTAATATAATTTATAAAATGTTCATGATTACTGTGATCTACATGTGAATTTTCATATGATTTAAAAACATTTTTTTTGTCTTTATCAAGCAATTCACCAATTTTATACTTTTTTAATATATTCATTACGTTTTTATTATTATTATGCCATTCATATCCAAATTCACTCCAAACTTCTTCTAAATCTTTTCCAGCAGATTTTAAAATTATAGAACCACCTGGATGATTTTTTACAAATTCTGTTAAATTATATACATTATTTCCATAATAACACCAAAAATCAGTGCTTTTATTGTGTTTAGAAATATTATCTATACTATATTTTTTTATTGAATTACCTCCTTTTTTTATACCACATATGTATTCTATAGGAATCTGTTTTAAAATATCTATTAAATTAAAATAAAAATTACTATATCCCCTCCAACTATGTTCCGATGGTATATTATTTATATACTTACTTTTTGACATTCCACCAACTGAATCACTTTTTTCATAAATTGTTATATCAAATTCTTTATATTTAGATAACTCAAAAGCTGTTATTAAACCAGAAATACCAGCCCCATAAATATTAATTTTTATTTTATTATTCATCACTATAAATTATATTATATTTTTTGTATGATTAAATAATATATGCAATAATTAAAATAAGTTAAAATTTTTTTACACCTTTTAACATTTAAAACGCCGACTTATTTATAATTTTTTAAAGTTTTTTTTCTGCTCTTTTTTGGAATATATTTTTCTGATTTATTATAACTACCCTTGAATAAATTTTTATAAGTTTCTTCTGGAATAGAATTTATTATTTTTCTTATATTGTTCTTTAATTTTACCAAACCTACATCTTTTTCTTTTCTTAATTTACTTTTAAGAACACTAAAAAAATTTTCTATTACATTAGTAAAATGTTGATAAGGAACTGAATATAATAGTTTATTATCTTTATTAATTAAATCTTTTACATTTTTATTTCTATGACTACTCGCATTATCTAATACTATTAATTTATTTTTATATTTACCAGTTATAAATTTATTAATAAAATCTATTAGTCTATTACTATCAATTCCACCTTTATCATATATTTCATATCCAATTACTCCTTTAGTTGTAATAGCAAAAATACCAGTATATTTTTTAAATACTTCTTGACTTGTTGTTTTTATAGTACATCTTTTTCCTATTGTTTCATAACAATGTTTTCTTATTTCTAATGTATTTAATGAAGTTTCATCAATACTTATTAAATCATCTAAATTATATCTACTTACTTCTTTATAAAAATCTTTGATTTGTTTCTCAATTTCAATTGGTTTTCCATATCTTAATACTGGGACATGCCTTACTTTTGTTTGTTTTAATGTTATATTTATATCTTTCACTATCCTATGAACTTGCATTAAACTTATATCTGCTTCATTATATTTTTCTTTTAATTTGATTAGTAAATCATTCATAGTAATTGTTTTATTTTTTGATATTTCTTTCTTGATAAATTCTACATATTCTTTTTTTACTTTATAAGCAATATATTTTCTTGTTTTTCTTTTAATTTCTTGAGTATTATTATATTTATCTACCCATCGCATTAAACTTCTAACACTACAACCAAATATTTCACCGCAAGTCGGCGTTTTAAATGTTAAAAGGTGTAAAAAATCATTAGTAAATTTATTTAATTCACAAATATATTCTTTAGAATATTTTGTAGCATTCATAAGATATTCATCTGCGTATATATCTAAATTTAAAAAAACTATTTTTTTATTTTTAAATTAATTCATATTTTATCATCTATTTTACACTTTTAAATAAGTGGATTTACTTTTTTTTTAAGAGGTCAATCCATATAATCCCCTAAACCTACTACAAAGAGTATTTTATAATATAATAAAATATGACATATGATAAGTGTAAACTGACTAAATTATTTATTATGATGGATTTATATATTAATAAAGATGAAATCTGGTAAATATAATAGAATTATGACTTAATATAGTAATGGTAAATATTTAAATATTTCGTTACGTAAAAATAGTAAGCAAAAAATTTTAGAGTTAATAGATTAGTATGTATTAATTTTATTGATAATCCTGAAAATAAAAACATCAGACCATATTAATATTAATAAAAGTATTTTAAATCATAAAGATGGAAATAAATTAAATAATCATGTATCTAATTTAGAATGGACTACACATTCTGAAAATACACAACATGCAACAGATACTGATTTATTAGACATAAAAAATTTAATATATTGAGTGAAGAAGAAATATTAATTGATAAACAAAAAAATAGAGGTTATAATATTTAAATATTTAATTAGGTGATAATATGTTTCTTCCATTCCAGCATCACTATCACAACTTCTATATCCGCATTGTTCTAGTTCTGATAATACAGGTCTTAATATATCTAAAACCTCACTATAAAGTAAAGTTCTACTATTAAGGGTATTAGGTAAATCTATTAGTGCATCAGTACGTTTATTTTTATTAGCATCTATATATCTGTGATTTAGTAATTAACAATTACATTTATCTTCATTTTGGGGGTTTGAATTATAATCTATTTTTATATTATTATTACACGTATTATAATCTGCATTGTTATTATCAATAATTAATTTAGCAACAAATTTAAATAATTCTTCAATATTAGTTCCTAATTTACCACTAACTTCCCCAAAGTAATGTATTTCTTTATTATGATATAATTTTTTTAATTGGTCTATATAACTTAATGATTTAATTTTTGATTTTAAATCAGATTTATTACCACATATTACAATCTTAGCTTTAGGTTGTGAATCAGTTTCTGGTAACCAAGATTTAATATTATCAAAGGATTCAATAGACGTAATATCATATACAATTATTATAATAGCTGCACCCCGTAAAAAATTTGATGTAAAACTACGAAATATCTCCTGGCCTGCACAGTCCCAGCATAAAAGTTTAATAGTTTTATCTTTATCAATAGTAACCGTTTTTGCAAAAAAATCGCATCCAATAGTTGATTCTATTTTGTCAATAAATCTATTTTTATTAAAGTACTGTAGGATAGTAGATTTACCAACAGTAGCATCACCTAATATAACAACTTTATTACTACTCATTATTATATAATATAGTAATTATAATTTTTACATAATAAATAATATTAAATTATAAAAAATTTTTCTTAATTAATTAAACTACAAACAATTTTCAGTTAAACATCAATTTCTATTTAAATTATTACTTTGAAAAGTTCATATATAGCATAAATTATCAGTTTTAAAGAACCATATCCTTCGCAATTACAATTATTTAATAAACCTTCATAAGTATTACCATTTATATGTAATTTTTCCATTAAAAAGAAAATTATTTTTATATATTCAATTAAATTTAAAATTATTCATAATTATTACTTTTATTTAAACTCTATTTTTATAAATCCCGTTAAATTTAAAATATTAACTTATTATATATGCAAAGAGAAATACTTGACAAAAAAAATTGTTATATATTTTATTGTGCTTTAATTAATATTTTTATAGGTTTAATAACTGGGTTGAAATATAATATATTTTTGTATATTTTTATAATTTATAAATTAATAAATTATGTTATTATTAAAGATAAAATAAAAAAAAGAAATAATATAATTGATACGATAGAATTTTTTATGGGATATATTACAGGTAAAGGGCTTCCATTAGTTATGAGAAATTATAAAAAATTATTTTAAATATTAAATAAATATTTTAGTTTATAATTTAAATATTTACGTTTATAATACTCAATTCCTAACTCTATTAATTGTTTATTAATAATTTTATTAATATTATAATTTCTATTTTTTTTATTTTTTAATAAAACAATATTACCAGTTTTTTGAATTTTTTGTTGTAAATTTAGTTTATTAAATTTTTCTAGATTGGTATACATTTTTTTAATTAAGGATTTTATTATTATTTCATCACGATTTTGTTCTTTTTTTAATTCTCTTACTAAAATATTATTATTTTCTTTTTCTATAATATTAGCAAATTCCATATCATTTTTATAATTTTTATTAAATCTAACTATTAATTTTTTATTATTTTTATATAATTTTAATATATTTTCTATTAAATTATATTCTTGTGGAGTAATTTTGTTAAAATCATTTATGTTAGACTGCATATATAATAATTATATATTATAATTATCAATAATGTCACAGTTTAGAAAAATTTCAACATTGTATTCAAAAAAGATTGAATTCTCCAAAAAATGCGAATGATGGACATGAAAATCTAGGTTGTGATTTTTAATCCAAAAAAGTATTGCGTTTTATTCCACAGGTATAAATCAATACAACATTATCAAAAGATTAACTAGTGGTAATTTTTATAGTAGTTTGTATGCTGAAGTAGATGCTATACAAAATTTACCAATAAATAAAATCAAAAAATTAATGTATTGAAATCCCCATTATTTCAAAACTTTCTATTACAATAGAATTTTTATAAATTGTTTTATATTTATATAATAATAAGTATCATAAAATATAATATAATTTGGTTCTAATAAGTTGAAATAATAGAATCTAGATTAAACAAAATAGGGATTATTTATATATTAACTCCTGGTAAGTCTGATATTTCTTACAGTAGTTGAGAAATGGGACAACAATAAATTTTCATATATAAAAATAAAAAAAATAATTAATTAAATTGATGACTTTAAAATAAATTAGTTATATTCTTCTTTTTCTTCATCATTTAAAGATTTCCATAATTCATTTAATTTTTGTGTGATTTGATTTGGTTCACTCGCAATTTGTGGAAATTTTTTTAAAATTTCTTTTTTATTTTTTTTTTTAAATTTATCAAAAGGTGTATTTTTTTTTTTTTTTTTTTTTTTTTTTTTTAGTATTTGTTTCTGTATCTAATTTATCATTTTCTTCTTCTAGTTTTTCTTCATCTTGAATAGCTTTTTTAACTAACAAATTATTATGTTTTTCTTTTTCTACTTCATTATACTTATCTGCTTCTTCTTTCCAATACTCTACTTTTTCTTGGTCATTTTTTTTTAATTCCATCCATTTTTCTGAACAAATTTTTGTAATTTGACCAAAATCTAAAGTAGGATTATCTTCTTGAACTTTTTTTCTAATACTATCACTAAATAATTGATAACAAGTTTTTCTTTTTGGTTTATTTTTACATCCATTTTGTAAATCAGCATTTTTTTTACTTTCACCTGCCAGAGTAACCCATTTAGATTTATCTTTTTTATTAGACCACATTTCACTAATTAATATAGCTTTTTTAGCAAATTTTTGTTTATGTGTTAATTCAGTTTCCTCATTTAATTTACCACTAACTTCCTTTTGCGTTTCTTCATCTTTAACGAAAAATGCATATGAATTAGTAGATCTAACTCTTTTAGTTTTAAAAACTTTTCTAACTTCTTTTTCTGTTTTATTACATATCATTTTCCATAATTCATCTACCTTAATATCCGTATTTTTTGATATTGCTAAAATTATTTTTTTAGCAAAATAAATTGAATCTGGACTTTCAGCAATCATATTAGTTAAATCAGACATATCTATATATTTATATATATTAAATCAATTTTAAGTAGTTTATTCACTTATATATATATATATAAAATTTATATTAAGTTTATATTAAATTTAATTTTTATGTATAAAAAAAATTAATTTTATAATTTTCTATAGGAAATTTTATTATACTATTTTAACCTAAATAATTTGTATTTTCATATGATTTAGTTAAATAATTTACTTTATATAATGCAATTATTTTTTTTAATGTTAATACATCATGTAATTTAATTGAAATATAGTCGTTTTTTTCTACATTAATCTCAAGAATTCAAATTTTAATATTATATTATTTTTTGTTAATTCAAGTGTTAAATAATCTTTATGTGCTAAATAATCTTTCTCAAATTTTTCTAATGTTTTTAGTATCCTCTTGAACCAATTTATCAACTTAAATTGTTCTAATTTCAGTATTCATTATATTAAATTTAATACATAAAAAAATAAATTTTAATTTTAAATAAATAAAATTGATTTTGTGTCATTATAAATTTTAATGGCATCTATGCAAAACACTTTTATTTTTAATTTAAAAGAAATGGGAAAAACTTGGATTCATAAATCAAGAAAGTGGGTTCAATCAAATAGTGGTGATTATTTAGAATTAAAAATTATAGTCCAAGAAAAAGATGAAACTTATGATATATCTTATATTTGGAATATGGAAAATTGTAAAACATTAAGTAATTTAAGACCAAATGAAATATTTACAATTTATAACTTTGATTTTAAAGATGAATGTTGTATAGGTGACGAAGATAGTTCTGGTGTTATAGTTAATAAAAATGAAATGACTAAAATAATGATTGAGTATCTATTAATGAATAATGAGGAATTATGTAAATATTCTGGATTAACAGAAGTAAATACTTATAGACAAATAATTATGAAAAATCTTGAAAATTTATGGGATTAATTTATTTTCTAGTTAACCTTCTGCTAAAATTTGCCTCTTGTCCTAATATTGAATTTAATAATTCTCTATTTTCTATTTTTTTATAAAAATCACTATCATATGTAAAATTTAATATAGGTTCTATATTAAAATTTACTTCTTTTAATCTATTTAAAATATATTGTAATTTAAGTTTTAAAGGTAAAACTTTATCATTTAAATTATTTGTTACATAACTATCAAAAACTTTATTTAGAGCATCTATAATATAATAATTTATTTCAGGAACGATTATAAAAACATCAAATAAATTAATATAAATCATTTTAAATTGACTATCTATAATTTTTTTTAATTTACGATTGTTTAATTCTTCAATTGGAACTGCAGGATAAAAATACTTATTTTCCATAATTGCATCTGCACTTTCTTCATTACTTATTAAATCAGTCCAATATATTCTTAAATTAATTTTATCTTCTGATTTATATGGAATTAATTTATTTATTTTTATGTGTTTATTTAATAAATGTTGATTTATTTCATTTAAGTAATCAGTATTAATTTCATTAAATTCAATCATTAAATCATAAATATAATTAAATATATTATTTATTACAATAGTTTCAAAATCTATTGGACTTATAGTATATTCATCCATAAACCAATTAACTAAGTTATCAATACCATGTTTTTTTATAGTTTCTTCATTAGTCGTTTGAGTTATAATTTGTTCTTTATTAAAATAATGATTATGTTGTAAAATAAAATCATTAATATTTACAACATTATTATTTTCATTATCTACAATTATTATATCTCCAAAACAAAAATCATGATCTCCAAATCTTGGTATATTTGTTTGATTAGTATTATTAGGATAATTATCAACAATAAATTTATCATAAATATCATATATAGAACTTCCATATAAAAAATATTTTATTGATTCATATGTATTACCAAAATAATCTGTCATATTGATTTTATTAAATTTAAATGAGTATTTATTTTTATTTTCAATTTCTGGAATAATAAATTTAGAACATTTAATATTAGTGAGCAAGACTGGTTTAATTATAAAATTATAATTACCATTATAAGTATAATCATTTAATTTATTATATATATATTTATGTAATTTCATTATATAACTATTATAAAATTCATCAGACATAATTATTTCACTAATATATTTATGATTAATTTCACTAATAAGTTGTTTTTTATAATTATAAATTTTATTTTTATATATATCTGATAAATATTCTATTCTATTTGTTCTAACTTCATCAATATCCCAATATGCTCTATGTGGTGGACTATAAAGATACATACCTGCTTTTTGTTTTAATTTTTTAAGTTTTAATTTATATTTTAGATATTTAGATTTATAATTATTCATCTATAATATATAAATATAAAAAAAACAATTTTTATTAAATATATTAAATTTTATTCAATAATTCTTTAATTTCATTTAAAGTTTTTTTTCAATTTTATATTAAATTTATTTTTCTAAAAACTTATTTAAAATTGATTTATTATTAATATATAATATAAAAATGGAAAATAATAAAAATAGATTACCTATAATTTATAATAGGTAAAAGGAAGAAATTTTAATTGCGTGTCTTTTACAAATATCAATAAATAGTAAAGATATGATACTATAAATAGTTTATTATTAGGTGAAGATATTCATAAAGCAGATATTGCTTTTTCTGTAATTAAACAACTATTTATATTTGAATATGATGGCGGATATTGGCATAATAAACAATTAGAAACTGATATTAAAAAAACAAATAAATTATTAGATTTTGATAAAAATGCTATTATTGTCAGAATTAGAATTAAATGTAATGTAGAATTATCAGTTAATAGTCATAGATGTAATATAATAAATATTAATTCTCAAAATCCATTAATTATTATGAATGAGACTATTAATCTTTTAGAAAAAAATATAAAAAAAATATATTCAAAAAAATAGATAAACTAGATTTAAAAATTGCTGATGAATATTATCAAAAAATTAATAATTATATTAATGAAAAAAGAAAAGAATATTATAATAATATTGTAAAAATAATTGGTGAAAATGATACTAATAAATTATTAAAAATTGAAGGTTTTTAACCAATAATTCATTTAATTCCTAAATCATTAGATAAATTAAAAAATGATTATCACAACATTTCATACAGGACATATTGTAGCAGTAGCAGATGGTGGTTCTAATCATATAGATAATTTAGAACCTATTTGCTCTTCGTGTAATTATTCGATGGGAACACAATTTAAACCACTATAAAGAAACTTATTATGGGAAAAATAAATTATATTTTTTTTTATCTACATATAAAATTAAAACTACTTAATGAATTAATAAATGAAATATCAAGAGCGCCGAAGTTTGAGGAGGAAAAAAGTCCTTGTGGTGAGAGGATATTATGTATAATCACAAATATTAGGCATTTAAAATTGATTTTTTACCGAAGTATAATTTAGACAATGTCTAAAACTGGAGTAGTTTCAATAAAAGGATGTCGTGGAGGTGTCAATGAAGATACTCACATTTATATCAAAGATAATTTTCATATTAATGGAAATAATGTTGAGATTGAATGTTGGGGAATTTTTGATGGTCATAGTGGTATAGAAACATCTAAGTTTTTAGAGAAAAAATCTTATGAAATTCTTAAGAAACATTGTGAAAGATATATCACAGATATTAATAATTATGAACAAATTAAAAAAGCATTTAAACTAGCACAAATAGAATGGCAACTACAAAGCCCTAATCAAAGAGTTAATGGCACTACTGTGATTTTTACTTTGTTAATTTGTGACACTATGATGACACATAATTTAAGTATAGGTGATGGTAGATTTAATTACTTTTACAAAAACACAGGTGAAATATATGAAACCTATATAAAATTTTATGATTTTATAGATGAAGAAGAAAAAAGTTACTATGGACAAACTTTGAATGATGTTCATCAAATAAATGGTCGAGTTTTAAAAAATGGAGAACCTGTAAATCCCTTTATTATTACTAAAAAGGAATCTGTTTATTACGATGAATATTCTATTGAAAATGATGTAGATAATCATGATTTCAACGAATGGGTTAAATTTAATAAATACCTTGATAATAGACCTAATTTAATTTTTCCACAATATTCAAATAATTGTTATAGAATGATTAATTTACAACCAACAAGAACTATTGGATTTTCAGAAAAATCATTGCATTTAGGAACATTGATGTCATTTAAAATTAATAATGAAATTAAAGCATGTTTATGTTGTGATGGACTTGATGATAATAAAGCAATTTTACAAGAAGATATTCCAAAAATACTATTAAATCCTAAAATATTAATTGATAAATTATTCATAAACCATATTGCAGTAAGTGGATTTAATAAATTAACAAATATTCCTACTGATGCGAGTATTTATGAAAAGGTTGTCTGGTTACGCCAATGTTTTGAAGGACAAGGACATCTAAAAAGATTTGATAATGATTGGAGAAAGGGTCTTGATTCCATTATTCCATTTTTCCTGAATTTAGATATGTCAGATATAAAAACTATACAACAAGAAGTAGATTTTATAGCAAATATGGGAGTAGCAAGAATGTCAGGTGATAATATTACAGTAGCTCTTATTGATTTTGGGAAAGAACAAGAAGTAGAATAATTAAAATACATTCATATGTTAATATAATTAATTTTCATGGAATGTCAAACCAAATTAGAAAAGTAGCATTATGTTAAGTATAATAAATTATATCTAATAAATAAATAATTAATATTAAAAAAAATTAAATTATATATCTAAAGTTTTATAAGTATTTTTTCATGATGATTCATTTATATCATTTTTTTATACATCAAAATCAAAATTTACACATTTGAAACAGGTAAACCTTGTTAATTTTTATAGGACTTTGTAACATTTTAAATTTTCAAGGGTGTAAAAAGTTTAACAATATAAATATCATTATTATTACAACATATACATTCTTTTGTAAACGAATTATCCTTTTTAATTTATATTCGATAATTACTATATTTTTTTTAAATATAATTTTATCTATTTTCTTTAATATCATTACTTAAGTTTTTAAATTTTGAATTAATATATATATATAGTCCATACATTATTATATAAAAAAATTATTTTTTTAATTACTTATTACTTATATTTTTTCTAATTCTTGTTTTAATCTTTCTATTTTTAGTTGTCTTTCTTTAATTTGTTTTAGTGTTTCTAAATAATCTTTAGTTTTTTGTTCTAAGTAAGTTTTTGGTAAAATTATAATCTCTTTTGCATTTATATATTCGTCTTGATTATGATGTTTTGAATGAGAACGTCCATCTAAAAGATGGACGTTCAATTGTTCTAAATTATAATTTTTTTGATGTGATTGTTTTTGATGTGAATGTGGATGAGAATGATAAAGATCGTCATTTTTATGGTAATGAAAATGTTTATCAATATTTAAATAATGTTGCTTCATATCATTCTCTGCATCTACTTTTTGTGTTTGTAACATTGGTTGTAGTGGAGGTTCTTGTTGTAATTTACTTGAATTAATAATTAATGATTGGTAGTGTGTTCCATCTCCTGTAGTACCATTATAATAAATATAAATATCTAAAGGATTTTTATGGGGTGAATATATAGTTCCTTGTTTTAAAATATAATAATCGCTTTTATTAATTCCATCTAATATAAAACTATCTTGAATATTAGTTAAAATATTTATATTTATATTTAATAAAAAACTTACTAATTGCATTTCATAACTTCCAGCCCACCTATTATAAGACATAGCTTCCTGATACATCGTACGATTAATTTCATTAGTATACGAATTTTCACCAGCATCCTCATTTGCTCCTAATGCTAAAATAATATTTTTTTCTTTAAAAACATTCATATTATTATTTTTATCTATTAATTTATATAATTCATATAATGAATTATTATTATAAAAATTTACTATATCATCTGGATATTTTAATTGAATATAATCATAATCAATTAAATATGCTAAACTTATTCTTAATAATTCATACAATTCAATATTAGTATCTAACCATGTTTCATTATTAAATAGATAATTTAAGTAATTATCATCTTTATCTTTTATTTTTTCCTGAACTGCTACTCTATCAATTTTAAATTGTACTATAAAATTTATAAACTTAGTTTTTAAATTTTCTTTAAAATTATCACTTGTATCTAATGTTTTTAATATTTCTATTATAGAATGGTACCAACAATTTCCATCTGCTGGAGTTCGCATTTTTATAAAATTATCCCTTCTTATAAGTGATACTGAAATTTCCTCTTTAGTTCTTCCAATGTTAAAACCATCAATATATTCTTTATGTTTTACCAATTTGTTATAATTTGTAAAATTAATAAAATCATAAACATTTTCCTTTAAAAAATCATGTATATTTATTATATTATCCTTACTTGGGGGAAATATTGGTAAATCTAAGGGGATCATTGTGATAATTTCTATTATTTGTTTATATGCTATCTTTATATCTATACCTCGTATAATATCAAGTATAACATCCTTAATATGTTTTATAGGAATAGAATATTTTAATTCAAGTTTTTTATAAACAAATTGAACTATTTTATCAGTTACATACATATCTTTAATAATTAAATATTCTTGCATATGTTTATCTATATTTTTATAATCAATTTTTTGTAAATCTGTTTTTTCTTTGATTGTTAATTGCGTGTCTTTTATTTTTTTATATAATATTTTATATTTTTCTAATAGTTTTGTTAAATCTTTTTTTTGTTCTTCTAAAGGAGTTTCTATATCTGATATTTTTTCTACAAATTGTTCAAAATTTTCTTGTGTAATTTCAGAAAAATCTTCTAAATTAAATTGTGATACATTTTCTAAAATAATATTACTCATATCATTTATAACGGAGAAATTCAAATTAAGATTTTCTAAAGTAAATTCCTTTTGAGTATGGTGTTGATAGGATTTACTATCATCTTTATTATCATCATCTTTATTATCATCTTTAGTATCATTTTTACTATCATCTTTAGTATCATCTTTACTATCATCATATTTACTATCATCTTTAGTATCATTTTTACTATCATCTTTAGTATCATCTTTACTATCATCTTTACTATCATCATATTTACTATCATCTTTATTATCATCTTTAGTATCATCTTTACTATCATCTTTAGTATCATCTTTACTATCATCTTTAGTATCATCTTTACTATCATCTTTAGGTTCCTCTTCAGGTTCAGAATCGTAGTAAATATTTTCTGAATAAGTTTTATATTGCATTTCTTCTAATGGATTGACTATTTCTGGTATATTATTTAGTTCTTCATTAAATATTTCTATTTCACTTTTATGTAATACTAAATAAAATACATTTTTATAATATATTTTATCACGAATTAAATAAATTATATTTTCTTTAAGGGAGGAAACAGATGAAGAAATTTGATATATATCTTTTTTATAAATATCAATAATATTAAAAATAATATTATATCTATAAGATAATATTTTTAAATCCAAAAAAGTTATCCAATGTTTATTTTTAATTATATTTTTAAAAGAAAGTATTAAATTATCATTTAATTCTTTATATAATTCCGCATGTGCTGTTGTTATATTTTTAATTTTATCTTGTAAGTTATAAAAATCAATGGAATTATTTTCAGCATTATAATATTCAATAAATGATAACATACCTTTTTCCTTTATTGACATTTTATCCGGAGTTTGATTATTATATAAAGCTCTAATAAAATTATCATAAAAATTATATAATGTTGTTGGATTTTTAGTATCTAATAATTTAATTTTTATGAATAAATGATAAAATATACATTTATTATAAGCATTTATTTTACCAAATGGTTTAAAAGTATAGATTTTATAATCATTTAAATTTATTTGTTTAAGGTCATCTAAAAAACTATTATATGTTTCCGGTTCCTCTAATAAATATTTTCTATTTATTGTAAGTCTATTATTTAACCATTCATCTAAATTAATAGAGTAATTACATAAGTTTGAATCAAAAGAATTTATTCCACTATTAATTTTATTACCACTTATATAAGGTATTTTATTAACAATACTACCTATATAAATATTATTTAAGTAATCATCTAAATAATTAAGATTTAAATGTTTATCAATCATAATATCATTTTTATTAATACTTTGTAATGATTTATCATTTATAATATATTCAGTATCATACTTTTTTGTTATAATATTTCTAAATACAAAATTATTGTCAAGCTCATATTTTAATAACTTAGTAAATTTATATTTAATTTCTTCTGTTAATACTAATTTATCTAATAGTTTATATTTATTATTAATAAAAGAATAATATACGAATTCATGAAATCTATTAAATGTATTTTTGTCTCTAATTATAATAAAAGTATTACAGATATTATTTATATTTTCAATATCTAAATATTGATATTCATTTTTAGTAAATTCCTTATTGAATAATCTTATAAATAATTGGTATAATAAATAATAATCATTATCATTTCTATCATATTTATCAATGTCATTAATTATTTCATTTACATTAAAATCTATCATATAATCTTCAATAGTAATATCATTTACTGAAATTAAATTAATATTTTCCAAATCTAAGTCTGGTGTAATTGGTTCCATAGGGTTTATATATATTATATCATTAGTATTAATAAATAAACCAATAATATTATTATTATCAACTAAATATTTATTAGAAAAATTAAGTTTATTCCAATAGTTAAAATTGGAAGGTTGAATTTCTATATTTAAATACTCTGTAATTTTTGATAAATTTTTTTTCGTAGTTGCCAAATCATTAACTATGAGTGTTTCTAAAATATGTTCTTTAAAATCATCATAATTTTTAATTAGAGTATTATTTACAAATAGATTTTTATTAAAATTATAATTATCATTTTTTAAGAAATTAAATGGAATAAATTGCCTAAAATTTTCATCAGGTGAAATTTCAATTATAAATATTAATCCTATAATTTGATTATATTCATTAACAAAAATTTCATTATCAATAGTAATATTTTGAGTTTCAAATAATTTATTTATATCATTATATGTTAAATAATCATATTTATTAATTTCATAATTAGATAAAGAATAATATATAGTATTCATTAGTGCATGATTAAATTTTGTATCATCATTTTTAAACGTACACTGATTAATTATATATTTAAAAGTATTATTAAATTCAAATACTAATTTAAAATTTTTAGTAGTATCATTATATTGTATTATAGGTAAATATATTTCATAGTACTTAAAAAATAAAATATTAGTTTTTAATTTATTAAAATCATATATATTTTCAATATTACTATTTATAGGACATTTTAAGTTCATTTGTTGTATAGTTGTATTAGTTTCTTTTACTTCGAATATAAATATATTTATATCATATACTTTTATAAATAATTCTAATAAAATATTATCATCTAAAATTTCCTTATTACTATTTAAGTATTTTATAAATTCAATTTTAATAGAATCATTATCTGCAAAAGTACCATTATTATTAGTGTTAAATATAATATTTAAAATTTTATTTTGATATAAATTAGAGAAATAATATGGAAATGTTTCATTAATATACTTTTTTAAATCATTTATAAAATAATTCCATAAATCTGGAATCATTTTTTGAGAAAGATTAGTAGTACCATTAATAGTTTTTATTCCTTGTTTAAATAATTCTGAATCTTTTAGTTTTCCAGATAAATTTTCTGATGAATCTTCTTTTATTGTTTCCTTAATATAATATAATAAATAAGTAAAACTACTAAAAAATTTTGATATATTAATAGAAAAATTATTACCTATTATAAAGTAATTTACATTTTTTATATTCTTATTATAAAACATATATTTTAGATTATTATTATCATATTCAGATAAAATTTGTAAAGTATTTTCTGCAATATTATATAATTTACGAGTTTTATAACCCTCATCATTAGTTTTTTTAGATTCATCTGACTTCTCCCATATTGATGTTTTTTGTATATTTGTATGTTCTAAATTCTCATTATTTGTTGTAGTTCTCGCATTGCCAAAACACATAATTTTACCTTTATCCCAGGAAGGACATATATGGGTAATATGTTTTTTTCTAGATTTACCTTCCTTATTTGGAAGACATAACCAATAATGATTATCATAATCTATTATTCTATCTTGACTTCCATCTTTATATATTCCTTTACCAGATGTAAAATTAAATGCAGAACATTTATTTTTTTTGTCTATATGAGAAGTTCCTTTATTTATATTATCTAAATAATTAATAAGATTATCATTTTTATATATTTTATTGTCTCTTACTATTTCAGTATATTTATCATTTATATTTAATAAATTTTTATACTCATTCTTTTCATCATGAAAAAAATTTATAACATTTTTACAATATTTTTGTTTTTCATTAGAATTTATTTGTATTTCATAATAAGGTTCAAACATATTTTTTATAAAAGTTAAGTTATAAATTAATTCATCTATATTACCTAAATAATTAATAAGATTATCTTTATAAAATAAATCTAGAAAATTATCTATATTGTTAGTAATTTTTTTTTCAAATATTATATTAAAATTATAATAAATTATTTCACACAATTCTTTTTTTGTTATTTTAATATAACCATCCTCATCCAATCCTCTAGTATATAAATATTTAATTAAATTTTTTAACCATGTTCTTGCCCATTCATATGGAATTTCATTTATATTTTTATCTAATTCAGTATAATTTAACTCACTACTTATTTCATATTCAGGGTATTCTTCATCATCTTCTTCATTTTCTGATTCATCCTCTTCTTCATCTTCTTCTTCATCTTCTGATTCATCTTCTGATTCATCTTCTGATTCATCTTCTGATTCATCATCAATATCATCATTTTCTGTTTTCTCATCTTCTTCACTAACCTTAAATAAATTGTAATAATCAATATGTAATAAATAATTATAAAAATTATATGGTTTTATACCTCTAATATATGAATTCATATCTTCAATATTTTCAATATTATCTACTAATATACTATCTTCTAAAAACTTATTTAATTTTAATTTATTTGTTAAATTTTCTTTTAATGTATTCTTATCATTTTCAGTAAAATTGTTTAATTTTATAAATTTATTTAATTTTAGTATAATTACATATTTTATAAAAATATTATTAGTTTCTGGATATTGCATTGTTATTATTTTATCAAGAATTTCATGTATCATTCCAGTACAGTATTTATCAATATCATTTTTTTCAATAAATTTTTTATTAAAAAAATTTAATGATATTTTACTAAATTCTTTTTTTTCATTAATATTATCTTTAATTTCTTTTATATATTCATCTATATATTGATTTGAAAAAATATTAAATATTATTAAATTTTTATATATTTTTTCAAATATTTCTGAGATATTATTATCTTCTGTATTTTTTAGTAATTTATAAAACATTCTGTTTCGAATAGGATATGCTGGTTTTGTACAGTAATCATGTACATGTTTAACATTTTTAATAAATTTATCAAATTTATTTTCTATTGGGTCACTTGATTTAATTCCAAGCATATTTACCTCTGCATAATTTCTGTCTAAATTTTTAAAAATTTTATCAAAAATTGTTATTTCCGTTGTATCTATATCTTTACCACTTTTTTCAATTCCAATATATTCTTTATTTGTATTATAATCATAATAGAGATTTTTTAAATTATTATCATAATTTTTTTTATAATTATTTAATGCTGTTGTATATTTTTTTGTGTCATTTAATAAATCATTAAATTTACTATGTTCTATTACTATTGGTTTTAATGATGCTTCATTCCCAGACAAACCTTTATAATAATATTTTTCTTCTAGTTTTTCAAAATTTTTAATATTATATTTATCTAATATATTTATTAAATAAGTTAGTTCCTCTTTATTTTGTAATTTTTTATCTTCATTTATACTATTATCTTCATTAGTATCACTAATACCATCTTTTATTTTTTTATATAAATCGTATATTTTATCAAGGGAATTTTTATATTCTTTATTATAAAATATATAATTACTTAGTATATTTTGTGGTATATTTTTAATATTACCTGTTATAATATATTTTCCATTAATTCTATTTTCCTTATTATAATTAATATCATCAAATTTATGTATTACTTTTAAATCTTGTACTAACACATCATTTTTAAAATCAATATTTAATCTGTTTTCAAGTTTTTGTATACTATAGTATGAAAAAACTTCATTCTCTGGAGTATCTGGAAACAAAGGAATTGATGAAAAAATATTATAAGATTTACTTATTTTAGTATTTATGTCTTTTATATCCTTTAAAATATTATTAAAATTATTATTAATATTATTAAAGTAATTTACAAGGTAATATAATTCATGAAAATTATTTAAATTTTTTATACTAAAATTTATATTTACCCAACTTATATTAAATTTTAAAACACTTTGTTTAAATATAAAAGTATTTACGAAATTATATAAATTTTTAATTTCTTCTTCATTAATACTAATATTATATATATTTTTATAATATAAATAACTATTTAAAATAAATTTATCAATTTCGTTATCTATATTTATATCTTTTTCATTTTTTTCACCATCTATATTAATAATATATGTATTAGCTTTTTTATGACTTTCAAATTTAAGAATACTAATATTATCTATTTTATATTCATTTAACAAATTACTATTAGATTTATTACTTGATGTTAAATTAAACATATTATTAAAATTTTGAAAAGTATTCATACGTTTATAAAAGAAATTTTCTCTTATATCAGATATATCTACTGTATTACTATTTATATTATTATCCTTATGATTATTTTTTATATAATTTAAAAATATATTAAATATTAAAAATGAAGATGATTTTCTATAATAAAATAATTCATCTGTTTCTACTCCTTTATTTATTGTATTTACATAAAAATGAGTATAAAATTTTGTAAAATAATAATACAATAATTTATCATTAAAATTATTATTTTTAATATCAATATTAATTTGGGTAAATTTTTTATCTATTATTTTGAGTTCTATTAATTTATTACTTATGTAATTATCTAATTTATATAAATCTTCTATAAATATGTTTTTATTATTTTTTTTTAAATTAAATTCATCTTCTATGATAATATTATTATTTATTAATAATTGTAATATTTCATTTAATAAGTAATTTAATCTGTTAATTAATTCATTATCTTTATTAATATTTATTTTTCCTAGTTCCATTTCTATATCGCCATTTTTATATAATAATATATCAATAATATTATTATTATCAATTTTATATTTAAATAAAAGTGCTTCTTTATCAGAACTAAAATAATAATTTACATTACTTATAAAATTATATGCTTCATCTTTATTTAAGTAATTTTTATCTATAACTTTTTCATCAATTCTAACTTCTTCATTAACTCTAAAATTCATTTTTATATTATTTTTTGTTTTATAGTATGCTAAAAATATAATATTATTATAATTATCTAAATTTATTTTATTTATTATATTATCAAAATTATTAATATTAATAATATTAAAATTATAAATTAATAATTTGGTATTATCAATAGTTATATTTAATAAATTATCTGTACCATTAAAACTACTTTTAAAATTTTTATCAACATCCTTATTATCTCTATTTTCAATACGATTATCATGTAAATATAAACCACCACTACCGCCACTATTACTATAATTAAAATTATGATATAATTTTATTAAATTTCTATTTAAAAATCCATCTTCTTTAATAACTTCAACTTTGTATTCCAATTCTTTCTTTTCATTACATAAATGATAATAACAACACATTTGTTTATTAAAATCATTTAAACTAAATAAAGTTGTTGTATCTATTTCAACTGTATGTGTATTACAATAAGGTCCTATATTAAAAACAAAATTATATTTCATATCAAAAAAATCATATCCTAATATAATTTCTTTATAAAATTTATCTTTATGTTTATTAATAATTTCATTTTCAATAACTTCAAGCAGGTATTCTCTACTTATAAATTCACTTTTAATTATTCTAACTAATATATCTAATAATTCAATATTATAACCTAATAATTTAAAATATTCCATTACTAAATTAATTTTAATATTATTAATTTTAAATGTAGCATCTGTATTACTTATATTTTTAATAATTAATTTTTTTAATAAATTTTTTATATCAGTTTTAAGGTATTCTATATTTGTTATTTTTAAAATAATAAAATGTTTATTTTTTAAATTTTGTTTTAAATTATATCTTAAAATAAAATTATAAAAATCATAAATTGTACTATCTTCATATAAAATATAATTTTTATCACTATAATCATAATCATCAATACTGTAAAATGTATTTATTTCATATACTTCAGAAGAAATACTATTATAATTTATAAAGTTTGGTAAATTATTAAACTCTGTACTGAATAATATTTTATTATTCGACATTATATTAATATATAATAAAATTATAATAAAAAATATTATAATTTAATTTAATTTACTTTTATAATTAATATTTATTTTGTAAAAATATAAATATTATATTTGGAAGGTTTAAAATTTAAATAATATGTGTTGAAAAACAATATTTAATACACTCATTACAATCTAAATATATTTCATTTTTTAGAATTTTATTTAAATTTTTTTGAGGCATAGTAATATGTTTTTTATATGTATCAATAATTTTTTTCATAAGTTTAGTTATATTTTGCATTTCATCCTGTAATATAGAATAAGGTCCCCAAGTTCCAGTACTTAATTGATGTATTAGAACATAGGAATTTTCACTAATATACCTTTCTTTTCCGCCTAAATAAAGAAACGTTGCACTTGATGCTATAAAACCATCAACATATGTATAAATTTCTATAGGGAAATTCTTTATGAAATTATATGAATCTAATCCAGCAAATAAATCTCCTCCATTAGATTGTATTCTTAACTGAATTATAGGATTAAATTGATATTTAATACTATTTTCAATTAATTCAATATGTAATTCATGTAATAATTCTTTTAGATACAAAATAGACTCAACTGTTATGTCGCTGTAAAAATAAATTATATTATTTATTTTTTTTATTTTACTATCAAAATCATTATCAACTTCCTCATCTGAATTATCTTCACCGTTTAACAAATTCCTAAAATTAGTTTTTAAAATTTTATCTTTA
>Ga0228642_1000220_pt1 | contig 24746 bp, 22 predicted proteins | sample 53DmetaG_FD_190071 | JGI IMG/M metagenome (GOLD analysis project Ga0228642, IMG submission 190071) | Seawater microbial communities from Monterey Bay, California, United States - 53D | ecosystem: Environmental > Aquatic > Marine > Coastal | place: USA: California | collected 2016-09-29
AAATATTATTGCATATTTAACATTATTGCATATTTAACATTAAATGTTATAAAATATTATTGCATATTTAACATTATTGCATATTTAACATTAAATGTTATAAAATATTATTGCATATTTAACATTATTGCATATTTAACATTAAATGTTATAAAATATTATTGCATATTTAACATTAAATGTTATAAAATATTATTCAAAGTATAACTTAGAAACTGATTTTTATATAAAACTAAAATAATACTTTAATTTGAATTATACGCAAATACAAGAAAAAACAAGAAAATACAAAGGTAAAAATATAAGAAAAAAATATAAAATTATTATCAAGATACGAATGAAGGAAATTACTATATGATGATTAGATTATGGTGTAATATTAATAATAAACGTTAATTAAATTTTTTTATTATACTTTATATTTTTTTTTTATAATTTATTATTAAAGATGTTTAATTATTTCATGAATATATTTACTAAAATATTTTTTGAGACTACTAATCCTTTAACAAAATATACCAGATTACTTAAAGTTGATATTTTATTTAGTATAATTTTTCATAGTATTTTCTATTTATTACTTTTTAATATAATTACCAAAATTTTTAATATTAAATTATCAATTTTTATTTTTAAAAATATATTTATTACTTTAATGATTACTATGACTTTTGGTTACTATTTTAGATTAAGTAGAGTAAAAAGTATATATAAATATTTAAAAGAAAATAACTATAAAAATGCTTTAGAAAAAAGTACTCATATATTATATAAGGGTTATTTTAGATTTTTCTTCCTTGCTTAAATTATAATTAGTAAACAATTTAAAATTGATTTACTTAGATTAATTAATTAATGGAATATACATTATTTATTTTTCATAGAGATCTAAGAGTTGAAGATAATACAACATTAAATTATGCTATGAACAATTATGAAAATATTATACCTATTTTTATATTTACTCCTGAACAAGTAACAATACAAAATAAATTAAAAAATGATAATGCTATACAATTTATGTGTGAATCATTAAAAGAATTAAATTTATTATTACAAAGTTATAACTCTAAATTACATTATTTTTATGGTAGTAATATTCAAATAATTGAAGAAATTACTAAACAAATTAGTATAAAAAATATTTTAACTAATATGGATTATACACCTTATGCATTAAATAGAGATGAATCCATTAAAGATTTCTGTATTTTAAATAAAATTAATTTTATATTATATGAAGATTATCTTTTAAATAATATAGGAACATATAATAAAATTAAAGATAAACCATATAGTGTTTTTACTCCATTTAAAAATTATGCATACAAATTTGATGTAAATAAACCTAAATATGCAATTATAAAAAATTTAAATAAATTTAACTTTAATAATGAAACTACTATTATTGACTATAAAATAAATGATAAAATAAAAATTAATGGTGGAAGAATACAAGGTTTAATTCAACTTAATGAAATAAATAATGCATCTTCGTATAATGATACAAGAAATAAATTAAGTAAAAATACAAGTTTAATATCTGCATATATAAAATTTGGTTGTATATCAATTCGTGAAGTATATTGGAAAATATATGATTTATATGGTACTACTAATGATTTATTAAGCCAAGTTTATTGGAGAGAATTTTATACTTATATTGGTTATTATAATCAAAATTTAATTAGTAATGAAGAATTCTTTCAAAAAAAATTTAAAAATATAAAATTTAATTTTAATCACGAATTACTACAAGCTTGGTGTGAAGGTAAAACTGGTTTTCCAGTTGTGGATGCAGGAATGCGAGAATTAAATGAAACAGGTTTTATGCATAATAGAGCTAGACTTATAACAAGTAATTTTCTAAATAGAATATTTGGTTTTCATTATAAATGGAGTGAGTTTTACTATGCTAAAATGTTATTAGATTATGATCCATATATAAATAATGGTAATCATCAATGGACTGCATCAGTTGGAGTAGACCCTAAACCATTTAATCAGAGATTATTTAATCCATGGTTGCAATCTAAAAAATTTGATGAGGATTGTACTTATATTAAAAAATGGATACCTGAATTAAAAAATGTTTTTAATCGTGATATTCATAATTGGTCTAAAAGTTATTTAAAATATAATTTAAAAAAAATAAATTATGTAAAACCTATTGTTAATTACGAAGAACAACGTAAAAAAAGTATTGAAATGTATAAAAATTTATAAAAATCGTAAAATTATTCTATTTTACCAGTTTATTTATATTTTTTTAATAATTTAACAAAGTACCACATTATAACCAATATCAATATCTTTATATATTTTTTTACACAAAATATCCTAATTTTTTACTTTTATATGAATTAGTCCAAATTGAATTACATTTAGGAAATTTTTTATTTTTGTTCAATTTTCATCAATTTATCTCACCATTACTATTTTTTACTTTATATGAATTAGTCCAAATTGAATTACATTTAGGAAATTTTTTATTTTTGTTCAATTTCCATCAATTTATCTGTATCAACAAGTACTATACCTTTTATTCATAAATAAATATTACTACAATCGTTATACCTCTAAAATTACTATATCCAATTTGTCTAATGTATTTTAGAATTATATTCAATAAATTACTCATTAAATAAATTTAATATATTTAATTTTGAATATTTTATTTAAATTAATATAATATATGAATAATTTTGAAACAGGTGATATATTATTATTTTCTAATCATTTTTCTATTAAAAATCCAACTACATATCCTTCAGGTATTATAGAGTATATGACAGAATCACCTTATTCCCATGTAGGTATTATTTTAAAATCTCCAACGTATTTAAATAAAGAATTAACAGATACTTATTTATGGGAATCAGTTCCTGATTTAACAAAAGATGCAGAAGATAATAATATAAAATTAGGAGTTAAATTAACACCAATATCAACTATAATAAATCAAACAACAGAAACTATTTATTTGAAAAAATTATTAAAAAATAAAGAAAAATTTAATGAAAAAGATATTAAAAACATTCATAAAATGGTATATGATAAACCATATGATTTTAAACCATTAGATTGGTTATTTGCTTATTTAAGATGTAATATAATTAAATCAAATAAACAATTTTTTTGTTCAGCATTTGTTGCTTTTATATTAATCCAACTTAATATATTAAATTCAAAAATAGATTATGATTTAGTTGAACCAAAGGATTATGATATTAAATATTCTAACTATTTAAATAATTTTTGGAATAATAAAAATATTTATAGTAATGAATTAATTGAAATTAAAAAATGATTTATTTTTAAATATTTAAAATACTATAAAATCTGATATTTTTATCAATAAATTTCAAAGTTGTATTAAAAAAGGATTGGACATGCACATCTAGGGTGTGTAATTTTTAATCCAAATAAGTATTGTATTTTATTTCACTGACATAAATCAATACAACGTTAACAAAGGATTAACTAGTGGTAATTTTTATAGTAGTTTGTATGCTGAAGTAGATTATGAAAAATTACCAATAAATAAAAACAAAAAAAATAAAATTAATGTGTTTGTATATAGAATATCAAAATCTAAAAATCATAATTTACTTATAGCTGGATGCTGTGATATTTTTTATAAAACTCTATATAAAGTTGCTAATGAAAAAAAATATAGAATTAAAATATTTACTATACTATTAAATTACTTTGTTTTCCTTCAAACTCCCATAGCATTAAAAAACGCCCGCTTAGCAGTTAAAATATTGTCTCCAATTATAGAACTAGTGTTTGATTTCATCCCACATTCTCTCTGGGTGATTAATGTGTCAATTGTTTTTTTTAATATCTTTAAAAATTCTTCTGCATTTTTATTTAATAATTCAGTTTGATGCTGTAATACTGTATCATTAATTGTATTAATTTCTTGATCATTTAATGGATATAAAATTTCAAATACTTTAAATTTTTCCATATAAAATATAAATAAAACTAAATATTTATTTTCTTTAATAAAATTAATATTAACAGTATTTTCATCTATTATAATTTCTTGTAATAATACTTGTAAGAATGCATTATGAACTATATTTAATATATAATCATGTAATTCATGTAATTCATGTAAATTACTTTCATCATACATTTCTATATCTTTTATATAAGTTATAACTTCATCTATAGGTTGAGGAACTTCATCTATAGGTTGAGGAACAAGTCTGTGTTGTTGTCTTCTGCGCACACCTGCTTTTTGTTTAGAATTAATATATTTTAATTTCATTTCTAAATATTTTGATTTCCAACTAACCATTTATATATATATATATAATATTTTTTTTTGTATTTTTTTAAATTAAATAATATGCATAGTTAAATTATTTTTTATTAAGATTTATTTTTAAATATAAAAAAAAATATTTAAACCAAAAAAGAGGCATGAATGTAAAATTATGGAGAATTTGGAAGTTGTTCGCTAGATGAATATATAAATCAACCTTATGTAATAACTAATACAACTAATACAACTAATACAACTAATACAACTAATAAAGAACAAACAGAAAAGCAAAAAAATAAATTTTTTAAAAATTTATATTTATATAAAAAAACAAAACCAAAAATATTTAATTAAACAAAATTTTAAATAATGTTTTACGAAAAATTATTTTTTCACATATTGGATTAAATCTTAAAGAACATTAAGTGGTAAAGCAGGATGTGAAAGAGAATATGGGGAGATTTACTGATGGGTAAAAATTTCTTGATGATTACGCTTATAAATATTTACTTAAAAATATGAAGATGTAGATTAGGAAAAATATAATTTATTAAAAAGTGGGAATTTTAAAGATGTTATTTCAGAATATCTTGTTAGTAAAATATCCAATATAGGATTTTGTTGTACAACAGTAGTAAAAGTAATAATTTATTTCTTCAAGAAAATTATTGTAATTTTTTACAATTTACAGAAGTTAAAGAGACTAATATTAATGTTAATCATACTTATTTATTAATACCCAAAACAAACAAGAATATAATTTTTATTAGTGATATAAATAGTTATATACAATTATTAGATAATTACATTATTTATGGTCCATTACATAATTTTTCAATAGATAAAGATAATATTAATTATTTTTAAAAAAATAATAATTTTATAAATATAAATAATTTAAATATTATATATATATATAAATGGTTAGTTGGAAATCAAAATATTTAGAAATGAAATTAAAATATATTAATTCTAAAAATAAATTAAAAGGTGGTATGGATAAAAGAATGAAGAATTTTAATAATTTACCATTTGATATAAAACAACAAATAAGTTATGATGCTACTATTAAATATGCGAATGAAGAAAAAAAAAAAGTGTTAGATACAATAACGGAAGATTATTCATATTTATTTACAGTAGATTATACCCTTAAAGATTTAATGATAAATGAAGGTATTGAATGGAAAAATATTGAAAATATAAAAAATTCAAGTATTCAAGATATTGATGTGAATAGTTGGTATAATTATATAAATATAAGATATAATCTAGATCGCAAAATAGTGTTAGATACAATAACGGAAGATTATTCATATTTATTTAAAGTAGATTATACCCTTGAAGATTTAATGATAAATGAAGGTATTGAATGGAAAAATATTGAAGATATAAAAAATGAAAGTATTGAAAATATTAATAATAATCTTTGGTCTAATGATATAAGTATAAGAAATAGTATAGAATTAGTAAATGATGATTATTAATAGTAAAAATGATTTATTTATTTTATTATGGAAAATAATATTAATAATGAACTTAAAAAAGTAAATATAAATTATATTACAATATATAAATGAAGAAAAACAAAAAAAATACGATTAATAATTTTCAAACTGAAAATTTTATAAAAAATTTACATAAATTATAAAGTTATATATAAAATATTATATTTATTAGTTTTTATTTTTTATTTTTTTTTTCTTTTAATTATAGTTTTTAAATACTCTTCCAAATGTACATTATTTTTTTGTATATTATTAATTTTTAATAATTTTTTATTTTCTTCATGTTCTTGATTTTGTAATTCAGTAATTTGTTGTTTTATATTAGAAATTCTATTTTTACATAGTTCTTTTTTATTTTGTGTTAAAGATAAAAATTTATTATATTTTGTTTTAGTTCTTTTTGCAATTTGATTAAAGAAGCATTTATAATTTATAGGTTTTTTATTACATTCAAAACCACAAGTTGATAAATCATAATCATGTAAATGAATTGATGGTGAACCTATTTTTTTCCAAAAATCTTCTATACTTAAAGAAGGTACTACATGTATTTTAGTTTTTTTAATATAGCAATCTGTAAATAATTCTTTTAAATATATGTCTTTATCATTAAAATTTTTACTAAAAAGGTTATCAATACTTGTATTATTATTATTTTTATAAAGTGTACAAACTGTATATATTTTTTTATACCACTCATAAAACAACACTTTTACGCGAGATTTAGTATGACAAATTCTTTTACTATTTGGTAAAATTCTATAATTATGAAGTTGATTTTTTAAATAGTAAAATTTCCATAAAAACTCGTTATTATCCTTGTCTTTAATATCAGTAAAATTATGTAAAACTTTAGAACTCATTCTTAATTTTAATAATTCTTCTAAATTTAAATGTTGTTTAATAATTAGTTCATTAACTATATTCTGTCCAAGTGTGTCAAACATGTTTAAAATTTAGTTATTAATAAATCAATTTTACATAAAAAAATTATCTAAATTGTATCATTTAATTTTTTAAGTATTATTCTATTTTCCAATCTAATATTATTTTATTATCAATATATTTTATAGATATTTCTTTTAAATTTCCTAATACTTCATAAAACTCATAAATTGGTATATTCCAATTTTTACTATACATTTGTATATCATTATTAATGTTATTAATCAACAAAATTAATGCATCTTCAAGTTTAAAATTTCTTATATTTTTTTTACATTTTAATTCAATTAAATCTACAGTTAGAACTTTCTCATCTAAAATATAATTAAGTATCCTTATACTATCTATATATAATATTTGATTAGTATTATCATTAAATGTATGTATTATTTTATTTTTTTCTTCAAGTGTTTTTAATAGTTTTAAATTAAATGGTAAAGAACAACTAATTGCATTGTTAAAGTATTTAATTATTCTTTCATCATGAGCATCAAGTAATTCTTCACTAAAAAGCCATTTTGTATAACCACAATATAAAAATGATTTATGTTCTATAAATACTTTATCTAAAATTTTATTTTCAATTTCTTTAGGTAATATGCTAAATTTTGTAATATAATTTGTCTTGTATTTCATCATTTTATATTAATAAATAAAATCAATTTTAAATTATTTAAATTATTTAAATTATCTAAATATAATATATAATATATGAATGATTTACAGATATCAAAATTAGGTATTGGAATAATTACAACAATAGTTGTAGTGAAAATATTGAAAAATTTTTTTAAACTTCCACGACCAGATATAAATAAAAAGGGATATGGTTTTCCATCTACAAGAAGTGCTGTAATAGCATTTATAATTACATATTTAATATTTACTAATAAATTATCAAATAAAACTAAAATATTATTAATATTAGTATTTTTATCTGCTTGTTTTTTAAAATATTATATGAATGAACACTCAATAGAACAATTAATTGTTGGTGCTATAATTGGTATATTTATAGCATGGTTCTTAAAAAAAAATTATATAGATAATTTTATTTAAAATTGGAACTTTTTAAAAAAAAGTTTTATCAAAAAATATTTAAAATTGATTTATTATTTTTTTTATTTTTACGGGTGGGAAAAAAACAAGAAATTATATTTTAGAATTAAAAAATCAAGCTTTTCAAGATAAAGCAACAGAATTAATAATAAAAATATAGAAGAATTAAATGAAATAGATATAAAAAACATTGATAGAGAAACTATTTGTATATTTAAATGTATTTGTGGTGAAATATGTAATGATAAACCTATTAATACATTATTAAAAAAGAAGGAAATGGATTATTATGTAGAAAATGTAGTAACAAACAAAAAATAATAATCAAAGTAATACAAGAAAAAAACATACTCAAGAAGATAAAAATAAAAGTAATCAAAAACGAATACAAACAAATAAAGATAAATATGGTGTTTCGCATGTTTCAGAATTAGAAGAAGTTAAACAAAAAATAAAAGGTACAAATGATAAATTAAATAAAGAAGATCCTGATAGACCTAATAGAATAATAGAGACACAAAAAATACTATTAAAAATAAAACTATTGAAGAAAAAAATATAAGTAATCAAAAACGAATGAAAACTTGTTTAGAAAATTATGGTGAAACACATGCAACTAAAAGTAAAGAAGTTAAAGAAAAAACAAAAAATACGATTAAAGAATTAAATGAAAAATATCCTAATAGACAAAGTAATATAAATCAACAAAGAAACGAAACAATTAGTATATTAAATGAAAAATACCCTAATAGACAAAGTAATATAAATCAACAAAGAAACGAAACAATTAGTATATTAAATGAAAAATACCCTAATAGACAAAATGGAATTAATCAAACAAGAGAAAATACTTGCCAAGATAAATATGGAGCTAAATTTGTATCTCAAGTTGATGAATTTAAAGAAAAACAAAAAAATACTATGATGGATAGATATGGTGTAAATCATATTTTTCAACATCCAGAATACAGAGATAAATTTACAAAAACTATGTTAGATAAATATGGAAAAGAACATGCACTACAAATAGATAAATTTAAAGAAAAATTTACTGAAACATCTTTACAGAATTTTGGTGTTCGTCATCCATCACAAAATGAAGAAGTGTTTAATAAAATAATAAAGGCACTTTACAAAACCAAAGAATATACATTACCAAGTGGTAAAATAATTTTAGTTCAAGGTGATGAAGCATATACATTAGATGAATTATTTAAACAAGGTTATAAAGAAGAAGATATTTTAACTCAATATATAGTAGATTATGACTATAATAATGAAAAACATAGATATTTTGCTGATTGTTATATTAAATGTGAAAATAAAATAATTGAAACAAAATCAAATTATACTATGAAATCTAATTATGAAGTAAATATGATTAAAGGGAAATCATGTATAGAACAAGGATACGATTTTGAATTTTGGATTTATGATGATAAAAAAATAAAACTATATTAAAATTATATTAAAATTATAAATATTTAAACTTTTAATAATTTTTCAAATTTTAAAGTATTAGTTTTTTTATTTTCAATTTTTTCTTTTTTACAATGTTTCTCACAATAATTTGTTCCAGGCACTATATCCTTATTACATTTTTTTTTAGCTGTAATTCCTTTTTTTATCATAAAAATACATCCTTTTTCTAATTTAATAGTTTCTTTAATTTCTTTTTTATCAGCAGGTTGAAACCATTTTGTAATTTCATTAGTTTTTGTTTTAGTATTTGATGCTTTTCTTAGTACATCTCTAAATATACTATCAGGGTATTTCATTTCTAAATCATAAATTTGTAAAATAGGTTTCATAATCTGATTTCTAATATATGCTTCATAGTCTAATTGAAGTTTATTTTCTAAAACATATTTAGGTAATTCAATTCTTTGACCTTGTTTTAAATTTTCACCTCTTTTTTGTTTAACATTTACAAAAACATATGGAATTCTTGTATTAGATGGAACTTTTTCACCTGTCCTATCTTGTATTCTATCTGCTAAAACAGCGTGAGCAATCATACCTCTATTTTTATAATGTCCTCTTAATGTTTTAGTTATTGTTAAATCTTCAATTGGTATTTTACCTTCTATTAATTCTAATAATTTATTCTGAAGTTTTTCAATACTTGCGTCAATTGAACGTTCTTTCATTATAGTATCAACAACAATCATATAAGCATCTTTAACAATCTTACAACTGTCTCTTCTTTTTAAACATATTCCCATATATTTTAGATTACCAATAGCTGGATCAGTTTCGAATAAGTCTCCAAAATAGCGCTTTTTTGATATTAGGCAAAACGGGCGAAATGTCTTTTCATACTCTAGATCGTGTGGAGGTCGTAATAATTGTGCAATTTCAGCACTCAAGACCTCACATCTTAAAATTGTAATTTTCAAACCAGTTTTACCTTCTGTTTTATCCATAACTTCAATTAAACCTTTAATTCTTTTAGAAATTTTAGTATTATCATCATAATTAATTTTTTTAGTAAGTTTTTGATTTAAAGCATCTAAAATAGGTTTATCTTCTATATCTTCAAAAATGTGGTCGTGAAATTTCAAAAATATAGAATCCGTATTCTTTACAGTTATTTCACCTACACCACAGTTAAAATTTCCATTTTGTGTTTCTAAATCATAAACATATTCATCTTCTGTGTCTCTTAAATATATCATTTTCTTTAAAATATTTGGTTGTTTTCTTTGTTTTGCTAATGTACAAGTAATTTTATAAATATTTAATTTATCAGGACGAATACAAATACTAGAATTATAACCTAATGATTTACATATATAATATAATTGACAAGAACCTATTTTACCTTTGTTACTAAAACAAATATTTTTAGTTTTTGTATTATCACATTTATATCCATCTGCAGCATAATAGCCTAGAAAGAAGTTTAATCTAATTTTTTGATTACCATTTAAAATTTGATTTGGTATAATTTTAAATTTATCTTTATCATAGAATAATGGTCTAAATTTATTTACCATACTTTTAATACTACCTTTTGGAACTAATTTTAAAACTGAAGAACTTTTCATAGTTTCTAATATTTTAAAATCATTATCTGTAAAAATTTCTTTTAAATATTGTTTACATAATTGTAATAATCTTCTATCTTGATTATTAATTGCCCAAGAATATTTATCTCCTGATTTACAATTATAAAATCCACAAGAACCATCTCCATAAAACATGCCATAAATAAATGCTAATTTTTCATCAAGAGTTCTATCATAATTTTCATATTGATATAAAATTTCAACAATTTCATTTAAATGTAATGGTTTTTCATCAAATTCTGGAAAACTTTGTAATAATTTAGTTTCATTAATAATACAATCATTTGGTTTAATTTTTTCATTATTTTCATTTAATAAACTGTGATCTTCTGTAACATCAACTACACCACAATGTGTATTAACTCTATATATTTTTTTATTAGTTTTATGTCTAATAACTTTTTTAATAGGATTCCATTTATTATTAGCAAATACTTCATAATTTACAAATGATTTTTCTTTATCTCTTCTATTAGAAGTAATAGTATCAAAAGGTTTAAAATTTTCATAAGGTTGCCATTCATTAGATAAAGTTTCAATAGTTTTAATTTCAATTAATCCATATTGATTTCTTAAAATTAATGGTTCATCACCAGCAACACTATCTCCATAAACAACATCACATTCAAAATATTCTTCAGCGAATGATTTACAAAGACTAAGCATTTGTCTTCCAGTAGAAGTTGTAGATGAAGCTAAATCAACTTGTGAAATACAACTTACAGAACTACCAGTTTGTCCGTATAATGAATTAGCAGAACATTTATAAGCTAATTGCAAACCTTCATAAACACCTCTTTTAAATTCATCAGGTTCATTAGGCATAAGAACTTTTCGAATATGTTTTCTTTGTGATAGTAATTTCTTTAAGATTTTACACATAATACCTTTTTCTTCTGTATTAATAGGATTAGCAAAAGTTAATTTTTTAATACCATTTTTTCTTTTTGTATCTCCTTTTCCTTTATAAGTATCAAAATAAACAGATACATAATTATAACCTCTAATATTTAAATTTAGATTACCACTTGGATTATCTCTTTTCTTATTATAAATTTTATAAAAATTAATAAATCTTACAAATCTTGTTTTAATTTCAGGAATATAAATAGAATCATATAAAGGATATATATGATATTTTGATTGAATATCCTTTATTAAATTTTGAATATCATCTTCTGTAAATTCTTTATTTTTCTCTTTTATTAATTCATAAAGATTTTCAAATTTAATACCTTCTCTCATATTATCAAATTTAAGATTTTCAATTTCATCTAAACTTTTATAATCAGTCATTATACTTTCTACAATTGTATCGTGTGATATATTACTTCCAATCATAGAATTAGGATAAAGACTCGCATAATCTAAAACTCCTACTCCACCATCTTTTAAATACATACCTACTGTAGGAGGTAAAACAACTGCACCTTCATATGAATCATCAGAGAAAGATTTATCTAAAGTTTTTAATAAAGTATCCTCATTCATACAAAATTCACCTACTAAACTTTGAATTTTTATACCTTGTCCTCTTAAAAATATATATGTAAATGGAATTAAAGATACATTAGCCATACCCATATTAGAAGAACACGTATCTAATTTTTTAATAAGATTTAATAATAATACACAATCTTGAACACAATACTTAGCGATAATACCACGATGATGACCATCCATTTTTTGATAAGCAAAAATTTGTGTAGCTGATACATCATCTTTATGATCTCCTAAAAATTTTTCAGCAATAAAATCTAATTTATAAGATTCTAAATTATGAGTTCTTTGAACTTCCTTTAATAAATCAATATGAACTCTACCTTTACTATTAATTAAATATAATGTATTATCTCCTAATGCTGCACTTGTAAGAACTTTTGTTTCCATATTAGTAGTTTCAGTATTAAGTCTATTAATATTAAATGTTTCTTTTAAATCTGCTTTAATCATATTATCTGTCTTACAATACTCACAGTATACAATATCTGGATTCCTTGAATAACAATATTTTGCTAATCCTTTACAAAATTTATTATTACATTTAATATCAAGTAATTTTAACTCTTTACATCTATTCATTAAAAATGGATTATCAAAACCAAAGTTATTAAAAGCTAATATCATATCAGGATTATATTGAACTATAAGTTCTTTAAATGATAAAATTAATTTTTTTTCAAGTTTATCTAATTCTTTATTATTAAAATTATCGTATTTTTCTTTTATATAAAATGGAATAATTTTTGTATGATTTTCATCATATTCCAGTGCTTTTTTTATAATATCTTTAGAAGTTCTTAATTTATTATTATCATTTGTTGTTTTAATTATAATAGAATCATCAGTAAATGTATCACATGAACCTAGTGTTAATATAAATTTATCATATTCATCTTGTTTTCCATATTTATAAAATACAGCACCTATTTGAGTAATTCTATCTCCTCTTACATGTTTTCCAAATTTATTAATTAATAATTTATTTATTCTATATACTATAATATCCCTATTAGATTTTAATTCTGCTTCCTCTTCTTCTTTTTTATTTATAAATTCTTCTTCACTATCAAAATCATCAGAATAAAAATCAGAATCATTACCATTATTATCTTGTTTTTTTTTTTCATTTTTTTTTTCATTGATCCATTTTTGAAATATTAAATTATCTTTTTTATAATTTTTATTATCTTTATTTTCTACACATATATCAAAAATTTTACTACTGATTTTTTTTATAAATTTTTTAAGTTCAACAGGTGTTTTTATTAATAATTTTGTAATATCCTTTTTAAAATAAATTTTATTTATATAAGTTACATCTTTTTTATAAATTTCATCTATATCATCTTCATAATTAAACATTTTTTTTAAAATACTATTAATATGTATCTTTGTAACATCTTTATTATTATTAATTTTTTCAAGATAGTAATCTGCTATTTCAGAAGCTTGTTTATTGTATTCTTTAATTGCAGAGGGAAAATCACCATATTCACTATCCGCTTCAATATCCCAAGACATAATTTTAAAATTACCAAAATCTATTCTATCTGATGGATTAATTTTATTCCATTCTACTTCATAACATTCATCACAATTAAAATATGTTTGGTCTTTAATACAAGTAAGATTAGTTTTATCAATATTAATCCAACCAACCGGTTTAATTTGTCTTTTATGGAAAAATCTTAATAATGGTAAAATACTTGTTTCATAAAAATCTATATTTAATTGATAAATAGGAATTCCATCTATTTTAATAAATCTGTTTTTAACTTTTTTATTTAATCTAGGTTCAAATATTTCATAAAATAATAATCTTTTTACTTTATTAAAACTTTTTATATTATTAAATGATATCTGTAAAAATTCATAATATTTTGAAGAAGTATGTTTTTTTTTATCATAATTAAATCCATCATATAAATCTTTTTTTTCTATAATGATTGTATCTTCATTATTTATATTATTTCCTAATTTTTTATAATAATTTGAATTTTTATAAAAATCATATTCATCTGGATAAGATTTTAATAAATCTATATTTAAGCAATTCAAACAATTACATTTTTTCTTTTTATTTTTTTCATCACTATCACTTTCACTATCACTTTCACTTTCACTTTCACTTTCACCTGTTTTCTTACAATATAAACTTTTTTTACTAATTAATTCTAAATTTTTAATAAATAAATTTATTCTATCTTCAATTACATCAATTAACTCTCTATCTTCCTTATCTTTTATTCTAATAAAATATTCAGGTTTAAAATCAGTAATTTTTAAACCTATATTATTACCATCATTATCAATACCATATCCATTTATTATAAATTTATTATTTATATCTGTACTATCCCAATCTACCATATTTACTGATAATGGTGTGTTTGACATTTAATATATATATATTATATAAATCAATTTTATATTAATTTTATATCAATTTAAATAGAATAATATTTATATTATATAATTAATAGTTAATTATCTTGAGTGAATCAATCTCTTAGTTTATTTTTATTTTATATATATATTAATTGTTGTAATTGTTTAATTTTTTGATAAATTCTTGCAATGTAATTCTAAATCCTTATTTTATTTATTTTTTTTATTTTTGTTTTTCAACATAAAAGACCATAATTATCTATAGATTTATTATATGTTAAAGTTTTATTAGATTTATCAACTGATGATAAATAAATATTAGTATTTATTAATTCAAAAAATAAACACTAATATCTTTAAATAATTTTCATATATTTTGAAATATTTATATAATTCATCTATTTGTTTATCAATAAAATAAACATTATTATTTAAATCTTTAAAAATAATTAACATATGTGATATCATCAGTTTTATCATAAGTTTTTTCTCATGAATTTCCAGCAAAATTAAAATATGATAAAATTTATACAGTATCAACTATTTGTCCTTTATTGATTATTTCATTATCTGAATTACTATTTTCTTTCATAATGTATAATTTTACTTTCATTATTAGAATTAATAATTGTAAATTTTACTATTCATTTGCGTTATATATTCTGCTGAATAAACATATTTACCAATAATAGGTAGAATATTAAATTCTTTTTTATTATATAATTTATATAACATATATGTAATAATGTAGTGTAATAGGATGTATTTTAATAAATATTATTCTTAATATTTTATAACACTATTTCTATATAACTTATAAAGTATTCTTTCTACCTTTTATTTCTTAGTTTTTGAATATTATTAACATACTTCTATTTAACATAATTTGAAACCCTTTTTATTTATTATTACATTATAAAAAACTTAATTCGTAGCTTTTTTTTATAATATAATAATAAATGAAAGTTAATTACATACTATTTACAATTAATATATTAATTTTAGTTGTTATTTTTATTATATATAGAAAAAATAAATATCAATATGGTCTTGTACCAGTAATATCAAAAATAGATAAAAAAAAATATTTAGTTAGAAATGAAATTGATAAAAATATCGCTGCTAGTCTTTTATCAAAAATAAATAATGATATTAAAATACTTATAAATAAACTAGTTAAACAGTATCCAAATGATAAACCTATTATGCGTTTATATAAAAATTTTAAACCCAATAGAATTCATGAAACACCTAAAAATAGTCTTTTTACTTCTTATTCTATTAATAAAGGAAAACATTTATATTTATGTTTAAGAGATAAAAAAAATCAAAAATTTGAAGATTATAATATTTTATTATATGTTATTAGTCATGAATTAGCACATATAATGTCTGAATCAATAGGTCATACTCCTGAATTTTGGTCTAATTTTAAATTTTTACTAAAAAAAGCTATTGAGTATAAATTATATAAATATACTAATTATACAAATAAACCTACTAAATATTGTGGATTAAATATAACTAATAATGTTTTAAATACTGATGTAAATTTTTTAAAAGATTTTAATTAATTTCCAAAAATATTATTTACAGTTCTATTAACTTTTATAAATGTAGTTTTTCCCGACATTTCCTCTATTTTTTTTGCTCCAATATATGTACAAGTTGATCTAATACCACCAAGTATTTCCTTTATAGTATTATTAATATCTCCTCTATAAGGTATTTTTACACACTTACCTTCACTTGCTCTATAATTTTTTAATCCTCCACTATGTTTATCTTGTGCTTCTTTTGAAGACATTCCATAAAATATTTTAAATTTTTCTCCATTTTCATCAATTAATTTACCTCCTGATTGTTCATGTCCTGCTATCATGCCTCCTAACATTACAAAGTCGGAATCACCAGCAAATGCTTTAGCAATACAACCTGGAGTAGTACATCCTCCATCACTAACTATAAAACCTTCTAACTCATGTGCAACGTTACTGCATTCAAAAATACAACTTAATTGTGGCATTCCTATTCCTGTAATCTTTCTTGTTGTACATACACTTCCAGGACCAATACCACATTTTACAACATCAGCACCTGCTAAAATTAATTCTTGTGTCATTGTACTACAAACAACATTTCCAACAATTAGTGTATGATGTGGAAATAAAATTCGTAAATTTTTAACTTTAATAACAAAATTTTCTAAATATCCATTTGCAACATCAATACAAATTATTTTAATTTGGGAACATATACCTATAATTTTAATTGTTTTTTTTATATCATCATCACTAATTCCTGTTGATAAACAAATATAATCCCATTCAATTTTACTATCATAAGAAAAATTTGTCCATTCTTCTATACTATAATGTTTATGAATACAAGTTATAATTTTATATTTACAACATTCATAAAACATTTCAAAAGTTCCTGTTGTATCCATATTAGAAATTATAATAGGAATTCCTGTCCAAATTTGTTTTGAATGTTTAAATTTTATAGTTCTTTCTAAATTTACAAGACTTCTTGAATTCACATTACTACGTTTTGGTTTGATTAATACATCAGAAAAATCCAACTTAATATCTTCCTCTATTCTTACCATTAATTAATATTTATTAATAACTTTTTATATACTTTTAAATATTATAATATATTTTCTAATATTGGAAATACTTGAATTGTAAAATCTTTTATACTTGTATCTAAAAATTTAGTAAAATCAGTATTATAAATATTAATAATATCGTTAATATTATAATCATATAAATATTTCATAAGAAATATATACGATAGTACAAATATTATAGTAAATATTAATGAATTCTTATCAACATTTTTATTTTTTATTAAAAAATACGGTATAATATCTAAAATTACTAACTGAAATACCCATAGTAGTACTATCTTAATTACTTTTAAATTTATTTCTATTTTTTTTTTACTTTTTAAAATATCTAAACAAACCATTAAAAATTTATAAATAGCATACACTATTGTTAAACCACATAAAATTAATGGATTAAATTTACTAAAATTACATTGATACAGTAAAAACCATAAAAATATATAGTAACTTAAATATTTTGACCAATGTAAATTATTTTGATCAAATTTCATATATTATATAAATATATTTTATTTATAATATTTTTTTTTAAACACCATCTCAATTATATTATTTTCTTCTGATTTTATTTCAAAACTACAAGATTGATAACATTTAATCGCACCTAAATTATCATTTTTAACTTTCAAAGTAAAAATATTAATATCTGTATTTTTTAAAAAATTACCTAATAAATACTTACAAATTCCTTTATATTTTAATGAAACAAAACTATATATATTAGATATTTCTACAACAAAATTATTGTCAATTTCATTAATTTCATAACTTAAACAACCGAGTATTTCTCCTTCTTCAAGTATTTCTCCTTCTTCAAGTATTTCTCCTTCTTCAAGTATTTCTCCTTTTTTCATTAATAATATCCAATCAATTGAATTTAATTCTTCTAATTTATATTGTTCAGCATTATCATTTTCAAAGCAATCTTCTAATAATGATAATAAATTCTGTCTATTTTCAATATTTTCTAAATTATTTTTGGTCCAACCAACAGAAGTTAATTGAAATATACTTGTTTCTGTGCTATTATTTTTACTTCTACTTCTATTTCTATTTTTCCCAGCTCCTAATAAATATTTTTTTTTATATTATAAATATTTATAATCTATCATTTTATATAATAAACATATATATTAAATTATAAAAACTTAAAAAAAATATATATTAATTAAATAATTATAAAAGTGATATTTATTTCATAATCAACTCTGCTTCATTTTTATAATATGTATTATTTAAAGATATACACTGTATAGAATCTTTGTGTGATGTACACTCAATTTCTATTGAAATTAATTTTTCTACATCTTTTTGTTCATCTAAAAATGCACTTATCATAACAGTATGTGCATCTCCTGTAACAGCAATTATTTCATCATATTCATTTTCTAACAATAATTCTCTTAAACAAAAATAATCTAAAATATAATTTAAACATTCCTTCATAATTATTTGTATATCTTTTATAAATGTATCGGTAAGTTCATTTTTTTCATATAAATTAGTATATTTTTCAGTTATATCTTGTATTACATTATTACATAACTGTATCTCTCCTTCAAATTCATTTAATGTTTCTATAGATGTACTTGATAATTTACCTTCTGTTATTTTATCAGATTCACAATCTATCTCTGATACTGAGCATGGTGAAGGAACTGGATTTTTAATTTGTTCGTTAATAAAATCATTAAAATTATCTGGCACAGTATATAATTTTAATTCATCTGGATGTATATATGTATTATCATCATTTTTTAAAATTGAATGATAAATTTTTTGTATAAAATTACTTGAAATAAAATAACATCTCCAGTCAATATTTGTTAAACGATTACACATACCTTCTCCATTCAAAAATAATGGGATTTGAGTTAATGCGTTAGACCCCATACTTATTATACGCATAAACGGTGTATATACTGGATTTTCAATAACAACTTTCGCATTTTGATTAGATTTTAATACTTGTAAAACATAATCTGTTACACTAATATCAGTACTTTTTTGTTTTTTTAATTGAGTTTCATTTTGTATAAAATCACTATCATGATTTTCACCAATTAATGTTATCAATCTATTTCCAAATTTATATTGTTTAAAATTACAAGCTCCACATATATTTATTGTAGTATTATATTCCTTAAAATGTTGTTGGGGTCTTACTTCAGTCATATTTTGCACTCGTGAAATGTATGCACCAGCTTTTTGATACTTTTTTTTATATTTTAAATATTTATATTTATAATCAACCATTATATATAATAAGCATATATTAAATTATAAAAACTTAAAACATAAATTTTAATTTAAACATATTCTAAAATATATTCACATATTTCTAATGGATTTGTATAATCATATTTACGTGGAACACAAATTAATTTAATTCCTTTTTTTTCACATATTTCTTTTTTAATTCTATCGTGTTCTTGTTGTTTATAAAAATTATTAATATCACCTTGATGGAAAAATGGAACATATTGTTCGTGTTGAATACCTTAATATTCAAATGCTAACTCTCTTTCCATAATAATACTATCATCAAATACAGTAATATTTTTTTTTACATTCCAACTTAATTATACTTAATTCTTTTTTTCTAATATTTCTTTTTCTGATAAATTTTCCTTATCATTTTTTTAAATTTTTTTATATTCTATTAAAGTAAAATGGTAGATTGGAAAAACAAATATTTAAAATATAAATTAAAACTTGGGAAATTAAATGCTAAAAATAAAATTTATGCTGGTATGAAAACTGAAAGTTTAGATTTAAATAAATTATTAGAAAAATGTTATTATGGTATAGAAATTGAAACATGTGTATGTTTTAATGATAAAGTTGGTAATTTAGATATAGATGCAAATGAACCAGTTATAAAGTATGCATCTATGGCAAACAATATAATAAAAGAAAGAAATGCACTAATTTTAAAGTATAATAAAAAAATAGAAAAACAAAAAAGAAAAACACAATTTCTTAACGATGATGTTCAATTTGATAAATATGATTATATAATAAATGATGAATTTGAACCTGTTATACATAGTGACAAATTAGATTACAATAAATATAATGTAATTTATGATCCAACTGTTAAATGTGATGAATCTGATAGTAACTTACCTGTCAAATATTATTATCCAAAAATTAATGATAGATGTACTTTCTATCCTATAGAAATAATTTCAAAAATCTTACCTTATAATAATTATAATGATTTTAAAATTATATATGATAATGTTATAACAAATGATAACTTTACATATATGACAAATGAATCCCAAGGCTTACATGTTAATATATCATTTCAAAATTTTGATTTAAAACCACATATTTCAAAAATTCTAAGTTACTGGGTATATTTTGAGGAATCTATATTATCATTTATATCACCAGAACGTCTTACTGACATTAATATGTGGAGTAAAAGACTGAAAGGATTAGTTGGACCAACCGGTGAATTAGTTCAAGATAATTGGCAAGCATATTATAATCATGTTAAAACGGATGAAAATGATACTTTCAATAAAATTTATATAAAATCTACAGCTATAAATATAAAACACGATGGTGATTATATTGAGATTAGAACAACTGAAGGTGGTATAATCTACGATTTCATAATAGAATGGACAACATTCTTAGTTAGATTTATTTCTAATTGTATTCTACAAGATACACTTCCACCAAGAGAGCAAGATGGCGATATAGAACAATTAACATTATTTATTCGACATTCTGTTCTAATTGAAAGAAAACAATATCAAGATGTACGTAAAACAGATATAGATGAATTATTTAAAACAATTATTCAAAACCATAAAAAATTAATCAAAGATTTACATAATTTATCAAAAAATATATCTACAAATAATGGAGATGATGAAGATGATAATTATAATCAATATGAATCTTTAGAAGTTGAACATAATGTCCTTTATCAACAAGAACAAAATATAGTCAAACAAATACAAAAACATCTACAATTAAGTATTATTTCTAATTCTATTAGAAATGAATATAAACTTAAATTAGTACAGATAGATAATAATTATCATCTAAGATTAGAAACTATAGATATAATTGAACATAAATTATAATTTATAAATTGTCTAAAATATATTCACACATTTCTATTGGATTTGTATAATCATATTTACTTGGAACACAAATTAATTTAATTCCTTTTTTCTCACATATTTCTTTTTTAATTTTATCGTGTTCTTGTTGTTTATAAAAATTATTAATATCCCCTCTATGATAAAATGGAACATATTTTTCGTGTTGTCCTCCTTGATATTCAAATGCTAACTTTAAATATTCACAATAAAAATCTAATTCAATACTATTACCTTCTTTATTTTTAATCCAATTAGGTCTAATTTTGATAAATTTATTATCAGGAAAAATTTCTTCTAATAATTCACCTAGACATTTTTCACTTTTTTTTTATAACATTTACAACATAAATGTTTATTATTAATTAAATTATCAATATTTGTTGTATTTACATCTGCATTACATTCTAAACATCTTAGATTTAAGTAGGTTTCACATCCATCTTTTTTAGTTTTACTAATATATTCTTTTTCACTATCGAAAAATGGTTATAAAACATATTTAGTAGATGAGTTTCGGACAAGTTGTAAATGTTTTATAAAACATATTTAGTAGATGAGTTTCGGACAAGTTGTAAATGTTCTAAATGTAATGGTGGTAGTTGTGACAAAATTTATGGTTAGAGAAAATCCAAAACCATTCAGTAATAATCTTAGACTCGTCCACGGGTTAATTAGCTGTAAGAGCTGTTCTAATGTGTGGAATAGATATTGTAACGGAGCAAAAAATATTTACAAGATAGCTTATAATTCTATAAATAAATTAGAAAGACCAAGTTATTTATGTAGAAAATCATCAGATGTATTACACGATACATCAAAATCAAAATTTACACGTCTTGAAACAGGCAAACCTTCTTAATTTACTATACCTGGTAAAATAAAAATTGTAATAAAATTTTTAATAATAATTTTAATATAAAATTTGATAATATGTATTTATTTGATAAAATTGATTTATAAATAAATTATATAAGTATTAATTATGCTTAAGTTGAAAGGAGTAAAATGTCAAAATTATTACGATAGAAAGAATAAAAAAAGAAAATCAATAGGTAAATATAAATTAAAAAATGTTAACAAATATAATAATTCACAAGAAAATTATTTATTTGAATTAAATGAAGATATATTAGAATTAGATTGTTTTAGTGAAATAGAATATTTTGTACCATTTGCTAGTGATTTAAAATCTTATTATTTAAGTTTTAAAAGTATTAATGGCGAAAGTGTTAGTGATGAATTTTTAACAAACCTTATAGAAAGTGCTAATAATAGAGATGTTAAAAGGCATTTTAATCTTATGGATATTATATATAAAGAATATAATTTTAATAATGATCATATATTTATTAAATATTTAGATAATAAATTATTTAATAAAGTTAAAATTGAAATGTATGATCAAAAATTTTATGAAGATACATTTTTAAAAGTTGGTAATAAATTTGGATTTCCAAGACTTGGACCAGGAGGGACAATAGATAAAGGTGATATTAGTACAAATCAAGATAAATTAATAATTATTAATGAAAATAAATTAGAAATTTATGAAGTTAAAAATCAAGAGGAATTTGATAAAATTACATTTAATACTGCTATTAGAGAATTAGAAGAAGAAACAGGACTTAAATATATTGGCAATAATACATTTACAATAACAGACCATTACGGTATTAATTATAATTATAAAGCTATAGAATTTTTATTCTATGAAAAAAAACGAGAAAAACATTTTATGAGAATATTACAAATATATTTTTATGATAATGCTGTTTTAGAATTAAAAAGAATTTTTATAAATAAAAAACGATTCCAAACAGATACATATATTGAAGTTACATCATTTTTATAGTATATTTACTATATTTTTTATATTAAATTTATAAAATTTAATTTATAAAATTATATATTTATTCCATGGGAGGTAGTCCTAATTATCCGTGGATAAAACACAAAGGTGATTTGATAGTTTTATAGCTGTAAGTTTAACAAAAGAGGAAACTCTTTCTCTACGAAGAATTAAAGTTAAAAATGAAAAGTTATTTAAAAAATAATACCAGATATATTCAATTAATAATTCAGACAAATGGCAATATAAAAAGTAAGGATACCACTAAAATCATCTAATTTTTATAATATTTTTTTTCAATGCCATCTTCTATTCTAAATCTTACTAATTTTTTTGTATATAATCCAAAGTCTCCTGGTTTAGGTACTACTATTCCAAAATCTCTATCATTTTTTATATTACTTTTCGCTTGTATTAAATTATATTTGTCTAATATATTTTCCTCAATAAATTCTTTAAAGTAATCTGGATAAAATTTATATGTATCTTCATTAAAATTTAATGAAATTTGTTGTAATACAGTTCTACCATATCTATTTCTATAATAAACTTCATTAAAAACATTTTTAAATTTTTTTGCAGTTAGTATAAAAATTTGTAGTCTTCTTTCAAAAATTTTATGGTCGGACCAATCAAAATCATCTTTGATGTAAAATGCAAAAGCTTGATATGCTGTCTCATGCATAAATGGATGCTGTTTTATACAATTAATATTATGTGTATCGTAACCACCAATAATTAATTCATTTTCTTCATTTAAATATGGAACTCTAATATAATTATCTAATAAATATGATATTATTTGTACTGAATTATCTTGATTACCAAAAATATGATTATAAAATATTTTATTAATATTATTAACATCCCCACTAATTAATTCATCAACTTCAATTATACTGACTTTGGTATTCATTTAAATGTATTTTAATATTAAATCAATTTTACACATATAATATTATATCTTTAAATAACCCAATATGCTGCAATATGCAATATGTAGTAATATGCAGTAATATGCAATATGCAGTAATATGCAGTAATATGCAATATGTAGTAATATGCAATATGCAGTATGCAGTATGCAGTAATATGCAGTAATATGCAATATGCAGTAATATGCAGTAATATGCAATATGTAGTAATATGCAATATGCAGTATGCAGTATGCAGTAATATGCAGTAATATGCAATATGCAGTAATATGCAATATGCAATATGCAGTAATATGCAATATGCAGTATGCAGTAATATGCAATATGCAGTATGCAGTAATATGCAATATGCAGTATGCAGTAATATGCAATATGCAGTATGCAGTAATATGCAGTAATATGCAATATGCAGTATGCAGTAATATGCAATATGCAGTATGCAGTAAT
>Ga0228642_1000238_pt1 | contig 23844 bp, 29 predicted proteins | sample 53DmetaG_FD_190071 | JGI IMG/M metagenome (GOLD analysis project Ga0228642, IMG submission 190071) | Seawater microbial communities from Monterey Bay, California, United States - 53D | ecosystem: Environmental > Aquatic > Marine > Coastal | place: USA: California | collected 2016-09-29
TAAACATACGATTGTTTGTCTTTGCTTCTGGCAGCGATCGCAAGCGCAGAGGGCGTGATGTTAAACTCAACGTCTTTATTTTTTTTCGCCGCGTCCTCTAGCACCATCAGATCGCTATAGCCTTTGCGAACATCTCGATACAAAGAGATATCTTCAGTGTTACGGCCCTTGGCGATCTGCTTGCCCATTGCGTCCTCAAGCGCGCGGATCACTTTAACTGCCGCGCCCCTGGTGATGCCATCTTTAGTTGTTAGCTCGCTTAGATCGCTTCTGATGCGCTGAAACTCAGCACCCCTTAGTTGACCCGCGCCGGCCAGATCGACCATTTCTTCTGCCAGCTTTTCAAAGTATGGAGATTTTTCACTGGTGCTGAGTTTCTTTTTATAATCTTGAGCAACCTCAAAAACTTCTTCAAACAATTCAGTCGTGATCGGAACAGAGTTGCGCGCGGCTAAATCATCCATCGTGCTAGTAAGCGTTGTGCGCAGCTTTTCCATTTTATCCTGGGGCATCATGCCTGGTGCAAACTGAACCCTATCCCGAAACGATGGCGGGATCGCTTGCGTAATTGCAGCGTCAGTAAATTGATCGACTGCACCTTGTCGTTTTGCTTGGCCAGACCGCGTTGCCTCTTCTGCAAACGAAAGGCTGGGCTGTCCAGTGGCCTGACCAGCTGTTGGCTCGATGCCAGCGTTTCTCAGCGTGTCTACGGCCTCTAATCGTCTAGGATCGACCTTGCCACCGGCCAGGGTGTTTTCTGCAACATCGAGCGCCTTCCCGCCAGCCATCAGCCCCGCAATTTGCGCCGGCGTTTCTAGGATCGTTCCCTCAAACGCCTCTTTGCCGCCCTCTGACAAAAGTGTCGGGGCAAGCACTTGCTGCGCCATTTTGCGCGCGCCACCAGCGCCGCCAGATGCCGCCAATTCTGATCCGGTTTTTAACATCCGACCGGCGCGGGTTTGCGGCTCAAAGGTTGGATCTGTTCCGGCCAGGAATGGTGGCAACTTTTCACGCGCCTGGTTAATCGCAGCTGTCGCCTCTGGAAAACCAAACGCGCGGTTATCCGCATCACGGCTTCCCAGGCCCAGCTTATCCATTCCCATCTCGACAGTGTTTGTAAGCGCGCCAGGAAGGCCGATAATGCCGGCCAGGGCGCTGTTAGCCCCTGCACCTATAGCCTTGGTCAAATCCTCGAATACGTTTGTGTCAGGCGCGTCTGGATCGTCTATGCCCGTGACCGTAACATCAACACCGTTTTTTTTCATCGCCGCGACATATGCGCTGGCAAACTGTTCGTCCGACATCGCCTGGATGCGTTCAGTCTGATATTTTGGGCGCTTGCGTAGCTCGCGTATTGAAATTTCCATTAATTCAGATCCGGTTCAAATGTTGGCATTTCCATTATCGGCGGCAAATCTTTTGTAGAATTGCGCTCTAATTCATCCATTTTTTGTTTATGCAAATCTATAAGACTTTGCAAAAATCTCTCCAACGCTTTTCGATATTCAGCTGGCCGCAACTTTCTGTCTACATTTGACGCTGCTTGCGTTGCTTTTTCGCCTTCGATTTCGGTAATTTGACCGCCGCCTTTTAATTTTTCAAAAGCACTTAAAAAGATTGTGCCAGCGAGTTGGTTGTGAAGCGTAGCAAATTCTCTTGGCGAGCTACCTTCGGGCGATCCTGGCAATAAAGCTAAATCAGTGACCCGACCCATTTGGCCTGTCGCTCCAGCCATGCCGCCATGATAGTACATTATTTGAATTAGCTGGTTTGATTTTGCTACAAGCGCGTTTAAGCCTTCGATGGTTTCTCTTAGCTTAACTGTATTTTTCCCAGCGCCTTTTCCTTCCTCTTCCGCTCGCTTCTTGGCTCCAGCTTGCTCATTGTCAAATGCCTTTTCAGCTGCGATAGCTTCCCCAATTGCAACGGGATCTCGAATTTCAACGCCGTTATTATAATACTTAGAGGTGGTGTCTTTTAATGTAACTTTTGAAAGGCCACGGCCAAACTCTTTTACACTTTGCACTGCGCTGCCAGAAGCATTTTTCTGAGCATAAATACCAAGTATTTGAGCAGCACTCCCACCGGCTTTGATATCAGCTGCCATACGGCATGCGTCTTGCTCGCCGGCTTCACAACGCGCTTCTAAAAGCTCAATCGTTCTATTCCGATCAACCTTACCGACATTGCTGCGCGCCGCTGCGTTCTGCGCGGTGATAAAGCTTTGGATCGTGCTTGGACCGTCTGCCCCAGCGCCCAGGGCAGCGATATATGCATCAGCGCCTGGCTTGCCCTGGAAAAACTCCATTGCCGCGTCACGCCCCTGTTGCTGTTGGCGCAGCGCCTGGCGATTTTGGATTGTCGTTGCCAAACCAGCATCCGGCTGCATGCGCAGCTGATTAAAGCCCAGCGCGAGCCGATCCATATTTTCTGGTTTCAAAAGATTGGTTAGAATTCCGCTCATCAGCGCGCCCCACCCATGCTTGTTGCCGCCGTCAGGTAATCAAAAATCCCGGGCTGGTATGTGCTTGATCCGCTGGTCGTGCCACTTGTGGACATCGGCGCCGCGCCCATCGCCTGGAACGGCAAGCCCAGCATATTTTGCGCATATCCCGTGATGCCGCCATACTGATCACTACCAGCGTTTATCAGCTGTTGAATAAGATTTTGCTGTTGATTGCCAACATTCGCCAGGTTCTGGTTGATCGTCTGATCATAGTTAAAGCCTTGCTGGCTAAGCCCACCCAGCTGATTAGCTGCATTCAAGACGGCGCTTTGCTGATTAAACTGATTGCCGATATCGTACTGCGCCATATTTTGCGCGTTTTGAAACCCAGCTTGGTTTTGCTGGTTGATCATCTGGTTTGCCTGGCGTTGGAACTCTGCGTTTGTTTGCGCCTCTGCTACGCCGTGCCGTGAGCCGCCATAGGCGCCAACATTGGATGCATTCGCGCCGACATTGTTGAGAGCCATTTGATTAGCTCTGTTCATCGACATTAAATTGTTGTCGATCACAGCTTGCTGATAAGGATTTTGATACTGCGTGAGATCCGCGCCGGCCATCGTGCCAGGCTGAAAGTTCATCGCGTTATTCGTGGCATTGACCGCCGAATTATATGTATTCGCGGCGGTTGTTCCGACAGCCTGTCCAGGCTGAACCATCATTGGATTTGCTGAGTTGCTCATTATGTGATCCTCAAGTTCCCGTATTCGTCTAAAATGTTTTCTAGGATGCCTGGATTGATCGGCGCATATGGGCGCTCAGTGGGGCGCTCACCGGTTACTGGGTCCATATACATGCCGGTCATTTCTGCGAACTGACCAGGATCGTTTGCCTCAAGCATTGCTAGAGAATTATCGACGATTGGTGCAGCTGAGTAACCCATTACGCCGCCGCCAAAATCAGTAGCCGCTGGTATTCCCGCCATAATATCGTCCGGCACGCCCATGCCGAAAGCATTGGCCGTGTCGGCTGTGTTTTGAAATGATGCTATTTGCGTTGGATTGAACGCAGCGACCGTGGGTCCATAATTTCTGATCGGGCCCATGCCGGCGATGGCATCTGCCTTTTCAAGATTGTTTAGGCCAATCGCTTCCGCGTAACCTGGCACTCGATTAACCTGATTTGATGTTTGCTGCTTTCTGCCGCCCTTGCCACCGCTCATTTAAAAATCCAATCCTACAGTCGTTTGTATTTCTTTCCAGCCGTGTTCTTTAAACGCGCGAACCCATCCGCGCCGGCCATTGATCGAGGCGCCATCGCACCCGCTGTCTTTCGCCCACTTAATTATGTCCTGGTGCATGTCGGATAATTCATCCAGTTCACCAGCGCCCAGGAACACATTAAGGATCTTTCTTTTTGGATATACCACGACTTCGGTAACCAGGCACCCTTTGGCGCGAGGCCAAAGCTGCATGTGCCCAGAATAAACCCCATCGACGATATCCCAGAAGTCGTGCGTGCCTTCGCCCTTGGCCAAAGCAGCCTCAATCCAATCCTTGCAGCGCCCTAATTCCGCGTGCCTCACCATGTGCTGAGCCCCACTCGCTTCCAGATCGCAGTAGATCCATCGTGGTTACCGGTGCAGACATAAATGTAATTTGCATCCCAGCTGACCATGCCGACGACATCACCAGCCGATCCGGTGTTTGCGCCTGGTACAGCTTGTTTAGTCGCTACCTGCCTAAACGCATCATCAAGGCTAACAACGACATATTTGTTGCCGGCATCCCACAAAATTACGCCATCCTCAGACGGGTTATCGTCAGCCGTCTTAAAGCCAAGCTTTGCCAGGTTGGCCTGTAAGAATGAGGTTAGCTGTAAGCCCCACTGAGTGATGTCAAAGCCGATTGGTGGTAGAATGGGTGATGGCATTATCTTCGCCCCCCAGGCACCATATCTAGGCGCATGTTGCCCACCCTAAAGTCAGCTAGGCGCGCGCCCTCAACGCGCATCCGCAATTGTCGGCCAGTAAATCGAACCGGCGTTGGATTGGCAGTAGTAAATGGACCGTGGCTCGTCTCTGCATCATTTGGATAAAAGCGCGTCTTAAACGTCAGATTAACATCGCCCTGCGTTAGCTCGTCTGGAATGACCTTCGTCACCTTCGCGACTTGCTCCCCAGGGCCAATGCTGATTGGACCGCTTTCAGCAAAGATTGATGAGCTATCTACGTTTAATCCGACCTCATGTTCATAGATGTCGCTGTCTGCGTTGTGACCGGCTAAAAATGGATAACGAAAAACGCCGCGCTGAACGCCAGCCGTGCGTGATAGGTTGCCGATTAGCCAATGGCCTTCCTTGTAGTCATAGGCGACATAACGATCGATTTCAGTAGAATTGCCGCCGCAATAAAACCACCAAATCTCGCCATATTGTCCATTTGGAAAAGACCAAATTTTCGATTGTTGAGCGGTGTTAATATCTCCAAAGACATAATCATGCACATCGCAGGGGATTTCTTGCACGCGGTTGCCGTCAAACCGGAAGAAGCCCTTTTGGCCCATCCAGAATACGCCCTCATCAACGTCTGATGCAGCCTTGCGTGAAATAGCTCCGCAGCTAGTTCCAACGCGAGAAAATCCGTAAACGTAGGGTGGCCCCAAATATCTCGCCGAATGCGCTGATGTATCGGTTAGGATGAGCGTCTGCCCTCGCGTTCTGATGCCCTGCATGATTTGGCCGCTGTCGGCAAGCTCAATATCACCCGCCTCGTTTGTAGATGAGGGCGTCCAAACGGTTGAATTTTCTCTATCGCACCAGGCGATTTTTCGCGGGTTTCCACTGCCCAAGGCAAAAATAAAACGCTCTTCTGTAACGACCAAGCCCAGGTTGCCAGTAGGCGCATTTGCGATCGGCGCAGCCTTTACCGCTGGATCTAAATTCCACTGAAGCAATCGGCCATCATCGCGGTTGACCGCAACAAGCGTTTGACCGAAATTATCTAAACTCCACTGGGTGGCTTCCTCTGGAACAGCGTTTGCATTTTGCTGGATCGGAGTGCCATAAAACCCGTCACCATAAAATCCGTATCCGTAACCTGTTTCTACTTCTGCATTCTCACGGCCTGTCGCTAAGTCGGTCGGTGCAATGTCATAAATAGTACCACCTCCGGTCATGGCTTTTAGCTCGTTATATGAGCCGCCAGCCACATAGGCAGTGCCGTTGTTCGCTTCCCATGTATGCATCCCGCGCACTACGTTAGTGCAGAACGATGCCTTGCGCTCCTGCCAGCCGCCGATTGGGCGCAAGCTGTTATCACGCCAGCGCACCAAGCTGCCATCACGCCACCGGCCAGACTGCTCTAAATCAGTGCCGTTGCGGTAAAATCCGGCGGGGATGTCTAGGGGTACGAGGGTCATATCTATTAGCTCCAATAAATCACTAAAACTACGCCCTTACCAGCAGTTCTCGAAATTGAATAATTTGAGAAGCTATTAGCGTATAAACTGCCAGCAGAGCTACCGCCGCCTTTTGATGCATTTGAGGCAGACAAGCCGCTTACTACATTGTGGCCATCGCCAATCGCCAAAGAGCTATATCCATTGCTTGATATCCCATTCACAGGCGCAGTTGTGCTTGGTGCAGATGTGGTATTGTTGGAGCCATTAGCAGATATGGCACCGCCCACGCCGCCAGCAACACTATTGCTTGTATCTCCACCACCAGCACCGCCCGTAATATTTACATCGCCGCCAGACGCAGAACCACCCGCGCCCCCGACGCCCGTTCCCTGATAAAACGAGCCACTAAAATATCCTTTGCTGCCTCCACCAGCAGATAGGCTGACTTCTCCACCATTGACAGTTACAGTGCCACCGTCAGTCCCAAAGGTTCCACCCTCCCCGCCAGCGCCGCGATTTGTAACTGCCGCCGCTGGTATTGAAATATTATAATTCTGAGAAGTTGAAACGCTGGGAACACTTTTTAAGACCATTCCGCCAGAGCCGCCGCCGCCTAAATTAACTCTTGGGTGGTTATAAAGCAAATTACTATCTGGGATGTAAAGTTTACCTACAGCCCCAGAGCCGCCCCCACCGATAACCACAAACGTTGCGGGAGCATTTCGTGATGGCGACCAGCTACTATCTGACGATGTAATCGTATCAACAGCCGCAGCGCTTACGCCAGTCCAAACGCCAGAAGAATTATAATAGGTAGTGTAACTAAAATTCGTCGCGCCATAAAAATTAGAAAGGCTTATTTGCCCTGACGTTGGGATATTTAAGTTGGTTGAAACATTTGGCACTAACCCACCGCTTCGATAATACTCGCTCAAGGAATGAGGCGCAGAGCCGCCAAACTCAGCCGCGATTTGCGCTATGGTTATTGTGCCTGATGACGGTAAAGTCATTATGCACTTCCATATGCTGTGACGTTGTTTCCAACCGTAAGCGCACCCGAACTCGACAACGCAAACCGCGCCGTGCCGTTGTAAAAAAACTTTAAGCTTGAGCCAGATTGCGAAATCGTCCAATCGCCTAAATCAACTGTTGTAACATTTGCGGTTGGTATAGTGGCTGTTCCAGTGAACGTGGGAGAGGCTGTCGGCGCTTTAGTATCTAACTGCGTCTGGATATTGCTGGTCACGCCGTCAGTGTGGTTAAGCTGTGCCGTTGTGGCCGTGACGCCATTCATCTTGTTTAGCTCTGCCGCTGACGCAGTAAGCCCATCCAGCTTGTTTATTTCAGCGGCTGATGCAGTAACAGCCGTGCCGCCGACCTTCCAAGACCCCTCAGTAAGATCGGGCGTGCTGGCGGTGTTACCGTTCAAAACGTCAACGATGTCATCAAGAGCCTGATTAGTCGTGGACCCCCATGTATTCTCTGAGCCGCCCACCGTACTTTTGGTTATGCTAATCGTCATAAAACTGCCTCTGCTTTTTCTTGCATCATATAATAAATATTTCTTTTTTCTCTGTTTGGCGGTCAGCCATTGTAAAGCGTGTCAGCGCTCCAAATCATCAAAACCAAACCGGCGATAAAGATTAAAACGCCGGCGGTTAAACTCAGCCCCCAGAACATCTGATCGCGGCGCCTTGCTTGCTCCTCAAGCGCCTCCTTGTGCCGCTTGCGCGCAGCCGCCATTTCTTTTTGAACGACTGTCCAAATGCCATAGACGCTGCAAATTTCGCGCAACTGGTTCATCGTTTCCTGGTGCGCCAGTTTTGCCTGGGCGATTGCAAACCCCTCTTCCTCGCTCGATGTGAGGCGCCCCAGCGGCCCCTTATGCTTTCCGCGCTCTGCCAGATTAATTTCTGTTTCCAACTTCGCTAGCTTGCCAAAATGGGGAAGCAAGCTGGCAATATCTTTGCCGGCTCCGATAGCCGTTGAAAGACTAGATCCAATCTGAGTTACAGTGGCGGCAAGCGCCATAATTTCGATCATCAAAACGCACTCGTTGAGATTGCTTTTCGGCGATCGAAATCACCTCTCTGGATTTACCAGGTCAGGCCGCCTCCTGCTCAGTCCAAGTCTCCGCGCCAACAGTTTGCTCAGTCCATGTTTCCGCGCCGACAGCTTGCTCTGTCCATGTCTCCGGCCCTACCGGCTCGACCTGCCACTTAAACCGCGCTGGGCCAACGGTTGGAGCGCCAGCAACAATATTATCCAGCGTGATGCTGTGGATCTGCGTGATGCTTGGATCGCCGACAGTCGGGGTGCCGGTAATTATGTCTTCCGACGTTATAACATAAACAATGCTTGCCGTTGCGGCAGCAAGCGTAGGAACGCCAGCCGTAATGTCGGTTGACGTTAGCGGGTTATTCTTAGCCAGCGCAGACGTTTCCATCGTAGGAGCGCCAGCCGTAATGTCTGTTGATGTTAAGCTGTGATTTTCGCCAATAAAAGCAGGCCCAACGACAGGCGCACCCGCAACAATATCTAATGCGGTTGCGTTGTGAATTTGGCTAATCGTAACATCAGCAATAGTTGGTGTGTCAGCAACAATATCAATTGGCGTAAATAACGTTTGATCTGTGAGGCTTGCATCCTCAACAGTTGGAGCGCCGGTTGTAATCCCTGCTGCTGTTAGGTTGTCGTCCTGAGATATTGTCGGCGTAGAAAAAACAGGAATGCCAGCAACAATATCATCGCCGCTAAACGCATGGTTGTGATCTAAGTCAGGATCGCCAACAACAGGCACACCAGATGTAATATCATCAGACGTTAAGGATTGCCCCTGCGCAATGCTAGACGCAGCTACAGCAGGCACACCCGCCGTAATATCGGCTGACGTTAGAACGTGCGCCTGAGAGATTGTTGAGGCGGCAACCGTGGGTGCGCCAGCAACAATATCATCAAGGCCAAATGCTGCTTCTGCAACAGCCCCAGTATCCGCTAAGGGGGCAGACGCTAGTGGGCTGAAACCTAGCATATGTTACTCCTACGGCTTCGGGTTTGCGTCTTTGATGGCTTGTATATCAGCCTTCCAAGCATCAACGCCTTCGTGATATATTTTATCTAGCTGTTCTTCAAGCGCAGGGTAAGCAGCTTGACGCATATGTATATACATAGTTGCAGCGCTTTCTGCTTCTGATGCAACCATATCAGCATTTCGGGCAGAAATCTCTGCCTCAGTCATATTTACCGTGACGCCGTTTTTAATCTTCTGCATCTAAGCGTCCTTCACTTTGTAAAAGTTAAACGTGCCAGAGGTAAAAGTTCCAGTGCTAGGGAACATCTTTACGCCGCTAATTCCACCAGTTGGTGATGACGAAAATGCACCATAACAACCAGATTGTGCGCTTTCAGTGCTGTAGCCATGATCTGTTCCATTGAAATTTGCTCTAATGTACGATGTGTTGAAAGTACCCCTATCAGCCGTAATACTAATATACGCATAACCAGAAACAGAGTTATTAGCATAAGGAGTTATAATATTCCACATTCTATCAACTTGGTTTTTTGCTAAGTTCGAAGACCCATTTTGAATAATTCTAGTGCCGTAATTATTTGCGGTGAGAGCAGCGTCATTGCCATCAAGAAATTGAGACTGGAAATAAGCTGACGTACTTGATCTAATCAAATCATTGAAAGTGAAAAAGTAAGTATCACCCGCAGTTAAGCCAGTGTATTCGACAACAGAAGTCGATGATAAAGTTGTCTTGCTCACAAACTCCAGCGCACCGCCACCACCGCCAGCCGCAGCGCCGTCAATCGTCACACTGCCGCTAGTAGCACTAATGTCATTCGTCTGGTGATTGATGGTTAATGCCATGTTAAACCGCCGTTGATCCGTCCATGTCATCCTGAGCCATGACCCAAGCATAGCACTTGTCCAAGAATGTTGAGCCAGATGCTGCCTCAATGTCAGTCAGGTTTGCGTTGTACCGCTTAAAGTCTACCTCACGAGTGTCATCATCAGGTGAGCTTGTTGCATATGCTGACAAGTCAATCATGACAGAGAACTTTGGATCAGACCCACGTTGACGGCTGACAGCCGCTGTCACGATCCTATAGTATGCATTTTTAAAGCTAATGCCATACTGACTTGCACCTTCTTCAATGTTGTGTTGAATAGCCATCGGTATCTCCTTTTAGGCAAATGTTGTTTCTGAAGTATAGACAGTAGCGACCCAACGAATGTCTGTTGATGCTGCACCAGTTACTTCTATTTTTAGACAGCCAATTAATGTATTCGCAGATAAAGCCATACCCCAGTTAGGTGTATTGTCTAAGACAGTGGTTGCTGAGTTTACTAAGACTGTTGTGCCAGCGTTACCCTCTTTGCGGATTAAACCCTCAATCTTCCACGCAGCACAAGCTGTACCATCAGCCGCTTTCTGACGAGCTACGATAGTGCCGTGGAATGCAAGAGCAGAGTAATTGTCTAATGACACTTGGTTATAAAAAGTAGCACCACTAAGAGTAGTAGATAAGGCTTGGGGATTTGCATTATCTGTATCAGATCTAAGCACAAACATAGATGCCTGAGCATCGCCTGCTCCTGAAAAATGACCTGCGGAGTGAGCCACTTGACCATCAACCCTTGTTTTTGCCCTTTTCCCAGATGCAACCGTATATGATCTGTTTATTTCGTTGTATTCACCATTTAAAATAATTCCGTAGTTACTGTTGGAGTTTACGGTATTGCCCTCACCACCAAGAATAGCACCATAATTTGTACTTACAGTGTTATTATTACCAGCGATAACAAAGCTTCTGTAATTATTAGCAGCGTTAGCATATCCACCCGCCACAAAACTTTCATAACCAGCGGCCTTATTAATTTTGCCCATCGAAATGCTGCTAGTATTCGTAGCGCCATAGCTGCTACTGTTATTGCCAATTGCGGATGCGAAACTATCAGCCCCTGATGCTCTGGAATTTGCAAGCCCAACAGCATAATTTCCTGCTGAACGAGCATTTTGACCAAGTGCTACTCCACCGCTTGCACCACTACTTGCTTCTGCTGAATAACCTACACCTATCGACGTTGAGCCATAGGCTCTTGAGTACGAACCCATACTAATCGATTGTGAACCGCTGGCGATTGCAGCATTTGAGCCGCTTGAGCCAAATGCAAAACTCAAAGCGCCACTAGCTACCGCCCCTGAACCAAGGGCTACCGCATTTGTACCACTCGCCGTTGGCGTTACAGCACTTGAAGCATTGTCTCTGTAAAGATCAGGGTCACCACCACCTCCACCGCCAGCAGCCGCCCAGCTTGTCGTTCCATCGCCAGCAGTTGTAAGCACATAATTAGCAGAGCCGTCAGCAGTAGGTAGGGTGTAGGCTCCAGATACTCTAACCGCATAGCCTGAAGCACCTAAAGCAACCTGATTTGTTGCGCTTGTTGCTGCATTGTAACCAACAGCAGTTGCATTTGAATGGGTTGCTTGAGCGCCATTACCTAAAGCAGTTGACCTAGTGGCAGTAGCATCTGTACTTGAACCTCCTGCAAAACTGTCTTGTCCAGAAGCTACAGCATTATAACCATATGCTGACGACTGATAACCACTACCAATAGAGCTTTGACCAATAGATACTGCGCTGTTATTTGTAGCTCTAGCTTGAGTACCAAACGCTACGGTGTTTACGCCAGTTGTGCCGTAAGAGCTTGAGTTATTAACTATACTCCCAGCAATACTACTAGCCGCACCAGCACGAGAGTTACCTATAGCTATAGCTTCTGTACCAGCGGTTGCTGCCTGATAACCTAATGCTGTCTGTTGGCTTGTAGATGCTGCCCCATCAGCATTATATCCAATAAATGTATTACTACTGCCTGAAGTAATAGCATTACCCGCATCCGTACCAAGATATGTATTATTATTACCACCTGCATTTTTAGACCCTGCGCCGTAACCTATAGCAGCATTCCCGCTGCCAGTGACTTTGTCTAAGTTACTACCCTGCAATGCACTACGGCCAACAGCAGTATTGTTGCTGCCCGTTGTCAGAAATAGAGCAGCAGATCTACCAATCGAGGTATTATATGAACCTGTGGTAGTACCACTAGCAGCATTTAAACCAATAGCCACACTATCTAAACCAGCAATAGTGCCCGTCCCAATGGCAATACTATCATTGCCCGTAGCATCTGCCCCATCGCCAATACCCACGGCATTATCACCCGCCGCCGTTGGGTTAGTGGCGCTTACAGGATTAGCAATATAAAGGTCTGCACCACCTCCACCGCCAGCATCTGCAAAGGTTACAGCGCCAGAACCATTTGTGGTCAGCACTTGACCGTTAGTACCGTCAGCCGTTGGTAGGGTGTAGGCACCAGATACTTTGACTTGCGCAGTACTTGATCCGAGAGCAATCTGCTTCGCTGCACTTGTCGTAGCTTGATAGCCGAGGGCCACGCCGTTGTCGTGCAGTGCGCCATACGATGTGCTTGTGTCACCAAGACCAAGGGCTACTGATTTAGAACCTGACGCATGGCTTTCAGTTCCAGCCCAACTGTACGCACCATAGGCTTTCGAGGCATAACCAAATCCAGAAGCATAACTCTGATTAGCTGTCGCCTGATAACCAAAGGCTAGTGACGATGTACCACTCGCCAATGCGCCGTAACCGCCAATGGCAATTCCCCTTGAGCCACTGGCTTTGGATCGATCGCCTAGACCAATGCTGTTCGCGCCGCTCGCTCCGTAGGATGTTGTGTTGTTGGCTATGGCCCCAGCCAAACTATCAGCCCCTGATGCTCTTGATTTAGCAAACGCCACAGCTGAGTTGGCCCCTGCCACAGAAGATACTCCAACAGCAGTTCCATCCGTTGCCCCCGTAACCAAAGCTGATTTACCAAGCGCCAAGCCATACTGACTGTAAACTTGTGATGACTTGCCTAGCGCATAACCACCAATAGCAGATTGAACGATGCCTCCAACAGCAAAACTGTCTTGACTATCTGCCGTTCCATCGACCATAGCAATGGCCTCAGTCCCCGCCGCTGAACTGCCCTTCCCAATCGCAACCGCATTCGTTCCTGTCGTAGCTGGCTTTGTGCCACTAGTGTAATTTTCAGTATAAAGCGCAGGGATATCTTCAGCCGTAGCCCCGATAAACACCGTAGCTGAACCACTAAGATTAATAGCTGCGTCTGAGTTACTGCTTTCGCTTACAGTGCGTGTAAGAGTGGTGCCAGTGGCCGTATAAGTGCCTGTGCCTATCTCGAATGCACCGCCCGTATCCTCAATAACGTACCTTACTACATCTGCATTAGCTACCCCAGCATCGGCAAATGTCTGATAGCCGCTTTCAGCAGAGCCAAGCGTAATGGTTCCAGTGCCTGTGGTACTGGTGGACATCTTTGCCCGATTTTTAAGAACGGCCATTGTTTAGCCCTTATGCTGGATCTGGAATGCGAATGTCTGATGCTGTCAGAGAAAATGTGTTTCCAGATGTGACCGCCTGAGATGCCGATAACGCGCCGGTAGCAAGCAAGCGGCTGTTGCCCGTGTCGGTAATCGCATAGTGCGTTGCCGTGCCGGTGCCGGTTACAGATGCACCAGTGATCGCTGCCAGCGTAACCTTGCGCCCGTTTGGAGAGGCATCAGCGGGGGCTGATATACTTATGCTGGTTTCATTGCCAAGCGTCAGAGTGCTTGTTGCAGCGGCATATGTGGTTGGCTCAGATGAGCAAATATCAACTCTATTTGCTTCGGTATCCAAAACGGTCAAGCCGTTATCTAGTACCCGATCATTTAACGTTGCCATTAGTAACTCCTAATTTTTATGCGCAAGCCACTGCTTCCAAATTTTGCGCGGTTGTTATCTTCGTTGATTGAGTTAATTGCTTTTTCTCCCAGGGCAGACCAAACCGTAAGCCGGCTGTCTTGCTCCAAAAATGGCGCGCTATGCATAAGAGAATTATACAAATACGCGTCTGGAAAATGCTGCAAAACCCAATTTGATGTGTTTGATGAGCCTAGCGGTTGTATCTTCCCAACATACACCATTTCGATCGTGTAAGTATCGGCTGGCGTGGGGAAAACTTCGACGGCACCATCAAAAATTGTGAAATACTTTGGAATGCCAGTTGCGTTTTGAGCTTGCTCGCGTCGAGACAGCATTTGCGCGTGGCTTTCCGGCTCTAACCGATAAGTGTCGCCAGAAGTGATCGCCATTCTAATCGGCTCGTAAAAGTCATCAGGCAGCGCCGTGTGCTGGCTGGATAGAAGCGCAGTGCTGCGCTTATCCATGCGCCAGTGACGAATGCGCCGGCTCATGTCAGCTTCAGCCAGCGCGATAAAATCGGGGATCTGGGATGTCAGATCCGACCGGTTTAACCAATCGCTGATCGATGCTTGTAATTCTGAATAAGTGGTGATTGCCATCTAGTAGCCTTCCACAATCAACTTTGAATAGTCGCCCGATTGCAGTTTCTTTTTTACATATTCGAGAAACTCTTTGGTGCCTGGTGCGCTCTTGCACTCAAGCGCCCACTGAGCCGCCAGGGTGCCAGGGATCGTGCCAACCAGGCGCGCGCGATCTTTGAAGCGAGGTATCTCTGCATGCATGGCGCGCTGATCTTGAACAGCGTCTAAAATAGGCTGCGCATTTTCAGTCGTTTTGATGTAAACTTTGCCGTCTTGCTCTCTTACAAACATAAAAAACCTCAGTGTTGGGAAGAGGCGCCCAGGTTGCCCCAGGCGCCTTTAGTTTTAGCCTTGAACGTCAGCGATCAAGCCGTGACCTTTTTCAGTCACTTGCAAGCCATACTCGCAGCTGATCAGCTTGCGAGTAGCATGACCGGTGCGTGCAATATCTTGCTGCTTGGTTTCCTGGAGATACGCGATTTGTGCGTAATTCGGGTCCAGGATCCACGCATCCCTAGCGCGTGAAAAGCGATTGGGAACAAGGGAAATTTCACCAAAATCAGTGCTGATCACATCGATCGCGCCTTGCAGACGGGCATCGTCAGCTGATTTGTAGCGAGTTGAGTTGCCAGTAAAAGTAGAAGAAACCTTCTGCTTCACCGCTGATCCAACCATCATCAAGGTTGGCTCTGCACCCTCATCCCAGCACTGCTTTACCACATCGTTCATCATCGCTTCAGTGATGGTGCGCAATGTGCCATCGGTACGCGCCGCATTAGGATAGCCGGCATTGCCAGATCCTGATGTTGTTGGCTCTGCACCGCCGCTGTGTTTGTTGGTGTTGGTCTTTATCCAAGCACCCAAGCCAGCTGTCGTGCGCGCTGTACCTGATGAACCAGCTGACGCTGCCACGTTGGCTGTCAACATGGTTTCCATGTCGCGCTTCAACTCTTTCAATTTCAGCGCAACTTGCTCTGCGATTGATTGAGCGTCTGACGCACCATTCACGGCTTCCGCTGTGTCTGATACTTCAACCATTTTATCCGAAATTTGTGTGTAGTTTTGCACACGAATTGGAAGGGTTGCTGCATCGTTGCCTGGGGTTGCTTCGCCTTCAGCAACACGGTTAGAGCCGTTCACAGCCGCCAGGCTGATTTCTGGCCACTCAAACAAAGTGTTTGAAACGCTGCGCTTACCGATTGCAGACATGAACGGGGCATCTGTTGCAGACACCATTTCTAACGCTTCTTGAAGATCCTCACGAAGCGTTGTTACGTCGAAAGTTTCGACGGTATTTGAATTAACTGCCATTTTCTTATCCTTTGGTCAGAAGGAAGGCGGCGATATCTTCTGGTCTGCCGGTCTTCCTAGATTGTTGACGCGCTGCTTCCGCTCGCTTCTTGGATTGGCTTACGACAGATTTTTTCGCTCCAGGCTTGATCGCTCCGCGTTTTACTTCACGACCAGTTCCCAGGTTTCCCTGGGCTCGCACTTTGGCTAATTCATGCAGCGCCATCACAAATCGAGGATCGCTCTCCCCTTTAAGTTCAGCGTCTGAAAAGCCTCTTCTGCGCCCCTCTTCCATCATCATTTCGATGGCCTTGGGTGCAGCTTCCTTGTCGCGCAACTCTGGGATTTGCTCCAGCACGACTGCCGTCTGTGCCTTCACATATTCTGCCTTTTGCTGCGCAGCTAGTTGCTGCTCGCGTTGCGCTTGGACTTGCTGCTCGTATTGCAGTTTCTGTCGCGCATCGACTTCTTGCCTGTAGTCTTCCATCTGCTCCAGGTAGCCAAGAGGATCGGTTTCCCGCATCTTGATATCTGGCGGCGTTGGCTCTGTCGTTTGCAGCCGCTCCGCGTAAGCTTTCATTGCTTCTGCGTAACGCTGTTCCATTTGCTGCGCTTGGGCGGCTTGAGCCTCAACTTGCTTTCGAGCCTCTGCGACCTCACGCATCTTTTCCTGGATGTATCTCTGACCAGAATATCCGCGTTTCAGTTCCTCTTCGGTTACCTCTCGCTCTTCGCCGTCAACTTTAACTTTGAAAAAACTTTCTTCGGGGCCGTCTGGAAGTGTCGCTTCTTCTTCTGCGTATTCCTCATCCTCAACTTCAGTCTCAGCTTGCGCCTCAACCTCTTCCACAATCTCTTCTGAAGTCTCCTCTGGAGTTGCTTCGCCTTGTGGTTCTGTACTTACTAACAGATGTTCCGCGACCGATCTTGGGTCAGCGGGATTTAATTCGCCAGTCGTGTTATCCACGGTGCTAGCCTCTTTTTTTAGTCTTTCTTTCGACGATCTGGGCGTCAGTCAGAACGCTACGCATTCCGCTGATCAGATCCTCAATTGCGCGCACTTGACGGCGCGCCTCGTCTATTTGATCCAGGCTACTTCCTGGGTTCAAAAATATGTCGATCTGATCTTGCTTTTGCTGGGCAATCAGATCCTTAAAAACGTCATCCTGCAAAAAGCTTCTGACGCGCGCTGCCTTAGTTGCTAAATCCATTTAAATCCCGCGCTGCGTTTTGCTCTTGCTTGATTGATGCGGTATCAACCGCAGTGCCGTACTGGCCCAAAATAGCGGCAACCTTCACCGCTAGATCCTGGACCATTTTATCTCGTGCCAGGTCATCATCGAGAACCATCCGGCGCTCTTTCATTTGCTGATCGGCCTGGAATTTTTGCGCATCCAATTGCAGACGCATCATCTCGCTCTGCGTTTTATTCTGCGCTTTCATCTGCTCGATCTGCATCAGCCCCTGGGTCGGATCTGGCGGCTGCATTTGAGCCGCCTGAGCTTGTGCCGCTTGGGCTTGCTGAGCAGCCAGCTGTTGCTCCATTTCCGGCGTTAGCGGCTGGAAGTACCGATCACTGTTTTTTATGCCACTGGAGCCCAGAAGATCGGCCAGGGTGTTGCGAAACTGGCTCAAGGTGACCAGGGGATTTTGCGGCCCCATTGTCTGCAAAATGGTTTGCTGCATCTGCATCGCTTGCATCAGCGCAGCGCGCCGCTCATCTTCCCGACCGGTTCCCAAACCGACATTAACAGTGAGATCCATCTCAGAGGTCCAAGACGTCGGGTCCATGCGCTGGAAGCTATTATTCAAGCGCATCATCTGGGCGCCATCGGTGTTGTGTATATACAGATGTAGCAACAGCTTGAATAACTGCTTCATGCCGCCTTCGGCCAGGTTACGCGCCATCGTTTCGATCTGTGCAGCTGCACTTTGCATCTGGCTTTGAACCGCCAGGGCAGTGGTCGATTGCAGCGCGTCCTGGTGCAGCTGACTGTCAGATTTTACTCCGGTTTTAGTTTCGACCATTTGATCGACGTACTGGAGCGCAGACAGCGTCTGGCCGGCGGCAAATGGCACGCTGAGCGTTTGCACGCTGTTGGGCACTCTCTGCCTGATAACGGCGCCAATTTCGTTGTTTAAAACGTCATCAATATTGGCATCATTTGTGACGGTAAGGCGGGGCGTATTAGTCATCGCCACGTTGTCCAGGATGCCTCTCAGGATCGATGTCGCGCTGTCCTGGTCATCCATCAGCAAATCAGCGATCGAGGTCCCCCAGAATGTGTGCGGCTCCGGCTGGACCTCAAAAACGGCAAACGGCACGCGATCGCACGGCTCTGCGCTCAGCATCTTGTAGGCGCCGCCGCCCAGGACAAAACGGTAAAGTGATGGAATGCCGGTGCCAAATGGATCAACGCGCATAAAACACTCAGTGACCGCGACCAGGCGCATCGTCGGATCTCGCCCAGGATCGTCATCATCGTCATTGGTGTAAAATCCGCGCCGTGCAGATTTCTCCAGGTCGCGGGTATCAGTCGCATCCGACAGGCCGGTTAGGTCGCTGACCTCATCAAAATCATAACCCATCGCAACCAGGTCACCAACACGCATCTCTGTGCGGTGGCCGCAAACATAAAAATCATCGATGCTGCGCGCGTCACGGTTGATAAAAAATTCTTCCGGCGGCACGCTTTCTACTTTGATCTGACCCGATCTTTTGCGGCGCGCAATGCGTGCATCAATAACTGGTACTTCAACGTCAACACCGTCAGGGCCAATCTCAACTTTTGTCTCAATGACAGTTGAGAGGACATCGACATCAGGCTGGCTTTCAAGGAAGTCAAAAGCTTGCTGATCGAGCCCCGTATAGTCGTGAATAGTCTGCTCATCATTGTCCTCGTAATACGCTTTGAGAATGCCGCACTTTTTGACCAGGGCGTCCTGGAAGGCGTCATCAAGAAGCCGATAGGCGTTGCTCTGCTCAAATATATGATTGATCGCCTGGGTGGCCATTTCAGCCGTCTGAACGTCCTCTGGGCCTACGGGCTCAAATTGCACGACCTTATCGTTGCTGGCAAAGATCCGCATCAAGCTTGGCTTGACCGCACGCACCGTGTCGCGGATCACAGAACGCACGACAGATGAACGACCTTCCTCAGATCCCACGCGCGTCTGGCCGTCAAACATCTCTTGGCTCAGCACGCGGCGCGGCGTGATCTCAGCGTCGATAAATTCAACGGCGTCTTTTACGGCTGTCGAGACAATGCTCTCTAGCTCCTCGTCAGTCATTTCTTCAAGCTCAGCCACGCATTCACCCCAAAAATTTTCTAACCCGTAACATTTGGCGAAAAAAAATACTCTGGATGGCGGTTTTTTTAACTTATTTTCACTTTTATTGACTTGCCGCTCTTGTAATTAGGCCCAATGGGCCTATATAACATGTATAGGGCAATGGAGCCCACTAACGGCTAGGAGGCCAACATGAATATCAACGAACTCATCGACTACTTAAACGAATTGCCATCTTCTGGCTTCGCTCTGCATTGCTACGACGAAGACGATGACCTTAACGTCGATGGTGATTTTGACACCGCCGCATCACCGTTCACACGCAACGATGGCGGTCGCGCCGCGTCAGGTCGCAAAGGCAGCGCCGGCGATTGCGGCGTGCGCGCAATGGCCATCGCCCTGGGGCGCGACTATGACGAATGCTACAAAGAGTTGGCCCAGGCTAACAAAGACGCCGGTAAAGCCAAATCAATGCGCCGTGGCATTATGAAATCAGACTTTGAAAAAGTGCTGGCACGCTACGGCTGGGTATGGTGCCCAGCACCTAAGTTTGACGGGCGCAAGGCGCGCTGCTCAGACATGCCAAAAGGCGCTGTCATTGCACGGCAAGCTCGCCACTTTGTGGCAGTCATTAACGGCCAGCCGCATGACACCTGGGATTGCTCAGAAAAGATGGTCTACGGCTACTGGCGCAAAGCCTGATGTTTGACAACACCCCTCGCATCGCTCGCGCCCTGGCAACCCGCCTGGGCGTTGAGCTTTTACCAGCCCACAGTCACGATGGGCTGGATCGCGTTTTCGGCATGCTGGTCAATGGCCGGCTATGTGGATGCTGGAAAGATGTTCTTAAAACCCTTAATGAAATCGAGAGGAGACAAAATGACCCCAGCTAAATTCAAAGAACACCGCTACGACCTGGCCCTCACACAAGAGGAGCTAGGTCATATTCTTAACGTCAATGGCCGGACCATCCGCAAGTGGGAAACCGACGATGGCACCAGGCCCGTAAACCCGATCGCCATCCGCGTCATGGAATGGATGATGGCCGGCTATCGGCCACCAGAATTTCCCAAGGATTAATCGTCCTCTCGACCGATTTGCCAGTGTGGCATATCGCAGAAAACTTTACGTCCGGCCTGTGTGCGCAGCCGGACGTATTCCATATATACTTCCTCGCAGCTGTTGCGTGTGCGCGCATCCCAGAGGTGCCAACCGCCCCCCCACCGAAGTGGCACATCAACATGCTTTGCTGCTTTTAGAATGTGATCGCCCAGGCGCTCATAAACAGCGTTTTCCCAGCAAACCTCACCATCCACATAAGCGACTAAATCTATAGCGTGGCTAAACCCATCGTCTTGCTTCAAGTGCTTGCTGTTCAACGTCTGGCTCCGGCCAGCTGCCTTTAGCGCCTTTTGAGTTTTCATATCTCTGAGGCCGCACGTTATGCCAAAATCAACGTCAGTCGTTTTGATCGCCATCTTGGCAACCTCAACCAATTTTGGGTGAACGCCCTTGAGCCGATCGAGGCTGCGCTTGCTGAATTTAAAACTCACTTGGATATTCCTTTGCTCTTTTCCCAGGATCGCATTCCGGCGAGCCCCAGCATCCCCGTTAAAATCGGAAGCATGACGCTGGTGTCGGCCTGGGGGATGGTCAGGCCAAAGCCAGCTGCTATGGGAGATATTAAAAAGTTTACTGTCAGGCCCAGGACGCACACATAGCCGCACAGAGGGCGCCAGGACGCCTGAAACCAGTTTCCGGCCGCTTCTGCCTTGTTGATCTCTAACTGCGCCAGGAGAGCCTCTTGGGCGTGCCTATCGGCCATTGTGGATAGTTCGTGCGCAAGCTTTGCCGCCTGGTCTTTATCCTGGATGAATTTGCCAGCTAGCTCAGTGGCCGGCAAGATCAGCTGAGATAAAAAACTCATTTCTCATGCCCCAGCCAAACCGCAAAGGCGCCGGTCATAGCTCCTGTGACCGTTGCCGTTAGCGCCGTTGCTTGCGTCGAAACCTCGCCTTGCGGCAGTGACATAAACCACTCGATCACGCGTATATACATCACGCACATGACCAACATCATAATTCGGGGTAAAAGCTTCCAGGCTAGTATGCGCTCAAATGCTATCGTCATTGCTGAAAAACCTCCGCAAAGCTGTCGTGCATATTTTTTTCTGTAAAATCTTTGACCAAAAGCGTGACCTGGCCCTTGTGCCGAACATCATCAATTTTGCGAAACAGCATCAGCTGCTCACGCAAGTTTACAAAGCAGAACGCATCGGCCTCGATTTGATTAGATGTAAGTTTAAAACGCATCTGATTTGGTCGGTCTACTTTCGTCTTCAACCGTGCTTTTACCTCAACCAAAAAAACATTTCCCTGCTTAGCGACCACTAAATCAAAGCCCACCGCTGATGCCAGCGTGGCCGTATATCCTTTTCGCTCGAAAAAATGCGCGGCGAGGTATTCTCCAGCGCGTCCAGTTCGTGATGCAGTGCCCCGCCCAGACAGCGGATCAAACATTACTTTCGTAAAGCTTGCTCTATGTTGTCTAGTTTTTCGAAAATGCGCTCCATGCTCACTTTCATGTCCCTTACTTCTCGTCCATGTAGCTCACGCAGATTGGCTATTTCTGCGTTCAGAACAGCGATTTGCACGCTGTTGCCCTGCACAGCTTTGTGCAGAAGGAAAACGTAGCCGGCTACCGGTGCCACGATCCAGGTCATTATTTGGTTGAGCAGTTCCATCAGCGTGCGCCTAAAGTGCCAAGCACGCCTTGCAAATCAGAAAGATCAGATGAGGTTAAGCCTCTGTTCCGAAGCTGGTCTTCAGTTAGGCCGAAAATACTTTGTACGCCGCTTCCAGTTCCCTGGGCGCTGCTAGCTCCACTAGCTCCAGCTGGCCTTCCAGTTCCTCGTCTGTCACCGGCCGGTTCTCCGCGAGCAGTTGATCCAGACTGAGGTTGAGAAGATCCTCTTGCCTCTGAGATAATGTTTCCAGTTGTGGGCCTAGCACCTTGCGCACTTGCTCCACGAATGCTTGCCGCCGCGTTTGCTCTGTCTGCATCATTTCCGCTCCATCGCATTACGACCAGGTCAGGAAATCCCTGGTCTTCACTCCAACCATCTGACTTCCAGGCTTGGAGCAAATCCTTATACGCCTGTTCGCCGTGATCTTCAATATAAAACTCTTTACTAAAAGGTATTCTGCCAGCCTCTTTAAATCCGAATTTAGAATAGTAATGTGGCAAAAAGCCTTTTGGGAAACGGCTCGACTTTACAGCAAAAGCGTCAAGCATTGTAACACCTTCCTCGATAGCCTTCGCCATTACAGCTGGCACCGCTTGCCCCTTTAAGCCTGGGGTATTGCTCACAACTCCGACAAGAGATTTGTCACCAGGCTGGGCCTCTACACCCATCCAGCTATAATCTGGCGCTTTATCGATGCCAAAAAATAGATCATCATCTCCCAGCTGGAAAGCTTCAAAAGTACCGTCTTTCTTACCTTTGGCTACATCAGCTGCGGTGTAATTTGTTAAGGCTGGTTTGTACTTGCTGTTTTCAATAGCATCCGCAAAAAGCTGCGGTGACATGCCGCCGTCGGTTACTTTATCTAAAGATGATCTCCAGGCGCCCACAATACTATTTTTTAAAACACGAACATCAGAATTTGAAAATCTTTTGCCAGATGCCGCTTCAATCTGCATCAATTCTTCAAGCTGTTTCACCCTATCGCCGGTAATTTCCTCTATCGGCAAAGTCATATCGAATTTTCTTCGACCACCTTTGTTAAACGCACTACCGCGTTCACTAATCCCAGCATCATTCCAAAATTTTGAAAATAAATTAAATGTTGAAAGCGGTTGATCCAATTGCCCCAAAACTTCACCCATAATCCCATATCGATAAGAGGGGTGTTGAGGCAAACCTTCTGCCTCTAAATTCACAGGATCTAAGCTTAAATCAGGCTTGATAAATAAAACGCTGTCGCCTTGGCTTGAGCCGGCAAATCTATCATCTAAGGTTTCTTGCGTAATTCGATTTACGTTAGGCGCTCCCAATTCCAACGCCTTTTTTGTTCCTAATATTTGCGTGATCCGCTTGCGCTGCTCAAAAGTTGCGTCTTCAATAAATTTATTGATATTTGGGCTGTCAAATCCTGGGAATTTATCAAGACCAGGCACTGAGTTTTTCGCATCATTTGTGCCGGCGCGTACCATTTTATTTAATTGATCGATATTTGCTTTTTCTAACCTTCCATCGCGCACATATGCTTGCATGGTTTTTAAAGTTGCATTTGAAAAGCTTCGATTTGATTGATGGCTCAACGGGTTCATTGCCGTAACTGCAACAACATCTGGTTTCTGAGCTAACTTTTTAGTTTGAACATGCTTGCCATCAGATGCCCAAATTAAATTATTTTCTAAACTGCTTGGCAGCAAAGGATAACCAGGGCCACCCATCATAGGCTCAGGCTCATCAATTATTGAAGCATCAATACCACGATAATCATCGCCAGCTTTTGTTAAGTCAGCAACAGTCGTGCCTACACGCGCTCCGATTAAATCTCGCAAATTAAAAGTAGGAATATTCCCCAGGTTACTGCCGACCACTTCCGGCCCAGGACCAGGCTGGTTCATGCGCTCAATAAATTTCTCGTAAACATCTGCGCCGACCTGGGCCATACTATCGCCGGTGCCGGTCAAGGTTTCCTGGATCGCCTTTGCCGCTGCAAGCGCCGTCTGAGGGCCATAAAGCTTTACAATGCCAGCTGGTATAGCAACGCCAGCGACATTAACCATAGCGCCCACATAATCGCCCTCACCAGCCATTTGCATTGCATCGAGCGTGTCACCGACCGGATTAAGCATATCACCAACCTCGACCACGTTCATGGCCGCTTGGCGCCCTCTGGGGCTTAAAAACTGGCTGGCAGTATCACCGATATTTTCTAGGATGCCGTACAGCTGGGGAGTAAAACCACCGCGCTTTCTAAAATCC
>Ga0228642_1000251_pt1 | contig 23234 bp, 13 predicted proteins | sample 53DmetaG_FD_190071 | JGI IMG/M metagenome (GOLD analysis project Ga0228642, IMG submission 190071) | Seawater microbial communities from Monterey Bay, California, United States - 53D | ecosystem: Environmental > Aquatic > Marine > Coastal | place: USA: California | collected 2016-09-29
TATTATTTTAGACATAAATATTTATTAAGTATTAATATTTTCTACTTATTTTATATCTATTATATTAAAATACAAAAAAAGTAGAGTGTTTTTTTATTTTCACTCTACTTTCTTGGGGGCAGTTCAATTGAGACATACTCTTTTTATCTTACTTTATTTTATATACTTTTATAAATTTCTTTCAAGCTTCAAGAGCTTTGCCAGCGGCTGGTTTATATTTGGTCATTCTATATATACTTAAATGAAGTATAAACTCGTTATAATTATTTATCGCTGTTTTATATGTTGACTCAGGTATTTTTCCAGCATCGTAGAGCTTTTTGAATTTTCCAAGGATGAGCCTCTCTACGACTTCTATTTTTTCACTGAGCTTTGAATATTGGGTTTTATATACTTCTATTCCGTCTTGTTCTACTTTTGTTATATATTCCGTTTCTGAATCTTCTCCATCTTCTATTCTTTTATAAATATCAAAAGATTGTTTTCATAGATATCTTGACTTGATTACTGCAAAGTATCCAAGTTGTTTCGTTTTAAATTTTATAACTCATTCACTATCTGTTTTTAAACCTGTTTTAAGAAGAGTAAAGTTTCCATCAACTGCATCAGAGAAATATACATATACAGAATCTATTTCTTCTCATAGATTGAGCTCTAATCATACTGATTTATCAAAAGATACAGATTTTTTCTCATCTCATACATGAAAGAATCTTTTTACATTTGAAGCACTGAAGTCAGTATTATTTACCTTGAGAGTTCTTTTCTTAAGATCTCTTATAAGTTCATAGTAGTGTGGAGGATAGAGGGTTTCTACTTCTTCTTCTTTTATTTGCGTATCAGAATATATTTCTAAGTATGATAGAGACTTTAAGTGGGACTTTATTCTAATAGTTGCATTACTATCGGTTAATTTTTTCCCAGTCAGTTTAGATATATCTAAGAGAGAGTAATTATCAATACTTTCTGATATTGGAGCACTAATACTTGTTTTTTTCTTGGTTATATTTTTATAACTTTCGTATTTTTTTGTACTGCTGCTTGATCCTCATCCACCACCACCGCCTCATGAGCTTGGAGTACTTACAACATTTGATTCAAGTGTTATAGAATCAGTATATACAGCTGATACATTTCATGCGGTATCTCTGAATTTTATATATATAGTTTTTGTTCCGGTATCACTTGAGACTGTATATAACTTACTGGCACTATAAGATTCCCAAGTATTTGCACACGTATCATCACTACTGAGTGCTGTTTCGCTCGTACACATTTCGTTTACTGATACACTGTCAGTTGCTGCTATTGTTAATGTAAGGGCTGTACTCGTAGTAGTACTACCTCATGAATTAATAGATACACTTCAGGTTGGAGCTATATCATCATGTACAATAGCTGTGGTACTTGTTATATTCGTATTATTTTTGAGTCTTAGATCTATGGTATTGCTCGTATTACTTGAAAGAGTAATATCTGAACTCCATGTATTGGATGCTTCACAAGTGTCAGTTGTTACATCAGTGTATGCTCAGCTATTGAGAGAGTATTCTACTTCGTTATTTCCACTGGCATTATTACATGTACCAGTAAGAGTAACTAAAGATGAGTTTGTAAGGCTTGTAGGACTGGTAAAGGTTACATATGAGTCAGAAAACACATAAGCTTTTGATTCTATACTCGCTCATGTGTTTGAAGCGAGGTCTGATGAAAAGAATTGAAGAGTTTTTGTTTCATTGGTACCAGAAATACTTATACTTGTTCAAGAGGTTACATTACTTGATAGGTTATCTGGGCTGCTTCCATCCGTTGTATAATAGACTTTATCACATCAGGCTCAAGAATCACTACAAGTGAGTGTTATAGAAAGACTTCCATTCGAAAATTCTCAAGCATCAGGAGAGCTCGAAGAGGTTGGTTCGGTTTTATCCCAAGTAATGGTGTCACTATATACTGATGATATATTACTTGAAGCATCTTTAAACTTAATGTAAACAGTTTTTGCTCACTCTGTAGTGAATACATGTACTTTTGCAGTAGCATAACTTTCCCAGCTGGTACATGAGGTATCGTTAGCAATAATAGTTTCACTGATACACATTTCACTAACGCTTCCACTGTCATCAGTTCATAGAATAGAGAGAGTAACACTCCCATTACTCACAGTCGCATAGTTATTGCTTCCAGAGTTTCACTGTATAACAATACCAGTGTTGGTTTCTCAATTATAGGTAATGCTTGATCATTCTGGTACAGTAGAGTCGGCTAAATCAACAACTCATAGATTGAGAGAGCTGGTATTGCTAAAATTTATAGCATCAAAAACACTGATTTGATGGGTTTGTTCAACGGTAGTTCATGTAATTTTATAACTCAGAACAAACCTAGATACACAAGTTTGATTCGTTGGTGCCACTGTATATGAGAAACCACTATTTGAGCTGAGTGTTACATTTTGATTGTCACATGTAGTTCCGGTAGTAGCATATGATACATATTCGAAGCCACTTGGAAGAGATATTGAATAGCTTCCTGTTGAGGTTGAAGTAAATACTCAGACCACTTCTAAGTCTATCAGGGTGTTTGTATCTCCAACTCCAGATAGATCTGTTGTATAGGTTTCATCTGCACCACTACTAAGTTTTACTTTTATGTTTGGTCAAATAACGCTTGCATGTGAAGTTCATAGTAAAAAACTGAGTATTCAGATTGTAAATATTGTTTTTAAAATTGTATTTTTCATGTGAGAGGTTATTTATATTTTAATTTATTTCAATTCCTAGCTCTGATTTGTATATTCCATATGGAGACATTACATTCATGGAGTAGTTTCCAGTCTTGAGTCATTGAGGTATCAGGAGACTCATAACATTGTCATTTATGATTTCAAAATTTGCTTTTGTTAATACGAGGTTATTACTTAATTGAATAGAAATTATCTTACTAAATCATTGTCATTGCAGAACTATTTTTCTCCCAGAGTCATTTTTGAGTTTATTTGGTGTAATATTAGATATAAAAAGATTTTTTTGTTCACTTTCCCAAAAGAGTATCTTTTTATTATATTTTATTGGTTCAGAGTTTTCTAGATGAAATATGATATCATATTTTCCACTTTGAATGGTATATGGATCTATTTCTATAAATACTTCTCACTGAAATGCTTTAATATTGAAGCTATTATTTCAAATAGTGATATTTTTTATGGAATCCTTTTGAGAGCCATTAATTTTTATAAGATTTCCTATGTTTGATGAATAGATCAATTGCTCTATCTCTAAAGGGGAGTGCAATCTATTGCTTTTATTTACTACTGTATTTTCTTCTTGATGTAAGGTCTTGGTGTTTGTTTCTATTTTTTTATTTTCCTCAATGTTATTGTTTAAGGATTTTTGCTTTGCTTTTTCTATATCTTCAATGGTTACTTCCTGAAGTACTTTCGTTTGAGTTTCTTGCTTGGTCACGAGAGTATCTATATCGGTTATTTGGTTATAGGAGAGTCAAATAACAATCAAGAGTATAATACTCACTATATATATTTTTTTATTCATTTTTCTGAAAAAGTTAATTAATATATATACACATTTATATCATAGGATACTACATTGGTTCCATCGTTGAGAGTAATGGTAATTACTTTGTTTCATACTGCACTTGATGGTGCTGAATAAGTGAAACTAATAGTTGCTCAACTGTTGGTATCAAAGTCTCCGGTATTTATAGTTCCACTGGTTGGACTACTCGAACCGCCACTTGCTGCAGGAGTAATAGTATAGGTAGTTGAGTCTTTTTCTTGGTCTTTAAAATTTAGGGAAAAGTTTTGCATACTACTTGCTGCAAGGATTTCAGGATCTCCACTTGGAGTAACTGAAAGAACACTCGGAGAGTAGTTTCATGATCAAACTACTCCTGTAAGTGTTACATTAGTAGCCGAGAGCACTATTACATGATTAAAAATCATGTAGATAGCAAGGAATGCAATTAATATTTTCTTTATCCCAAGGGCACTTGTTTTACTGCGCATTTTTTTATAATTATTTGTTATTTTTCATTTCTTCGAGTATTTTCTTTCTCATTTCTGCTTCTTTTTTTCCTTTATTTTTTGGAATAAAGTATGCGAAGAGATAGAGTCATCCTCAGAGAATTATAATAATAAGAGATATTACAAGATAGTTGAGACCTATATATTTTTCCTTATATTCTATATGGAAACTTTTTTCTCATTGAAAACTTTTTGTTTCAGCATCTTTTGAAGTATAGCTGAATTCATATTTTGCAATTATTCTCTTTTTTACTTTTCTTATATGAAGGGCTTCCCAAAAACTGAGATATTGTTTTTGTTCATTTCCTTTATTTAAATAGTATTCTTCTATTGTTTTAAATTCAACTCCTCTCGTACCATCTTCATTGATAATACTGTATCCAAATCATTCCCATAGTGAGTTAAATACTCTGGTTGATTTTGGGAGAACATTTCATTCCACTGAATTAATAGGTATATAGTCTACGAGTTTTTCTCATATAAATGCTCCATTTATCGACTTTAAAGTTTCTTTTCATATTTTTTCAAGTCTTTTTCCATCTTCATCTATGAGCTCTATCTTTCATTTTGGTTTTAAGTGAATATTTCCACTATTTTTGAACTCTGTTTTAAAAACAATAGGAAGAGTATCAAAGCTACTACTTGTTTCAAAGCTTTCATTTTCTAACTTTCATATTTCTATTTTTTCTAGGTTTCCACTTATAAGTGTATCTCAAGGAACATTGATAAGTACCAGTACTCAAATTCTTTTAGCGAAACCAACTTCTACTCAACTTTGAATTCAAGGGCTAAAGAACACCGCTCCATAGTGACCTCAAGGTTCTCAGTTTTTTGGTACTTTAATAGTGAAATTTACTTCTTTGGTTTCAAATGGAGAGAGGGTGATATTTTTTTCATTTAATTCTATCCAATTTGAAAGACTCAATTCAGGAAATTCCTGATCCTCTGGTTTTAAGAATTTTGGTTGACCTGTTTCATCTCATGCGGTAAAATCTTCGCTGGATGTATAGAGGGTAATAGGGGATTCAGATTTGTTTGTTATCTTTATAGTTTTTACTTCTTGACTTCATTGTTCAATCTCTAGTTCATGCTTTAACGGTGAAATAGAAATACTTGCAAATACTTGAGTTCCAATAAAAGAGTAAATAAATACAATAATGCTAATTAATATAATTTTTCTCATAATTTTTTGCTAAATTTTTAATACATATAATATAATATTTTATGCATTAAAATCAAACTATTAATGCGATAGAAAATAAAACTCCCTAAAAGAGTTTTAGAGAGTTTTATTCTAAAACCTTTTCTTTAGGTTTTATTTAGAATTAGAAGTTTCCGGTTGCAGTAAAGACGATAGTATCACTATAGTCTGTTGCAGCTGGAGTAGATGCAGCAATTCTGATTTGAGCACCAAAGTCAGTATCATAACCTCCTGCTGTATCGAAGTTTTGAGGTTTATCAGCAGTATACACTGTTACTACTTGATTTGCAGTATTTACTGTTGTGTAAACAACTCCAGCAATTGAAGCTCCTGAAACAGAGTCAGTTGTTCCAACTTGTGATTGGAATTGATAACTTTCATTTGAGTAGAGAGTGTCATTTCCAGTAAGACCTATAGTATGACCCACCGCCGCACTATTTAAACCACCGTTTATACTTTTTGCAGTTACTGTTACTCAGTTTACAGCGTTGGTTCCTACCTCTACACCGGTACTTACCGCACCATAACTGGTAGTGAGGACACCAAAGTCTTTACTGGTAGCTTCGAGTTCAAATTGTAATACAGGTAATACTATACCAGTAACAGTAAGGTTACTATCAGTATTAACAACAAGAACGGCACCACCAAAATCTCCACTTACCGTTTTGAAACCTATCGTATATCTTGTAGATGTATCTAATACACTATCAAAATCAAATACTATAGTAAAGGTGTTACTTCCGTTTGTTGATACTGTAGTATCAGTTTTTACGATAGTCCCATCATTTTTCTTAATTTCATAGTAGTTAACATTATCTGCTGAGAAATCTTTTGTTACTCATGTAAGAGTAAGAGTTTCTGTTACTGCATCTGCAACTCAAGCATTACTGAGAGTTACTCATGATACTGCACTATCTAGAGGTGCGTTGGTAGCATGTACTATACTTGATAAAACGATACCAAATAGTGCAATACCAGCGACTAATTTTTTAATATTTTTCATGGTTGTACAAAAAATAAAAATATAAAATAAAAACAAATTTGTTTGAAAATATTTTTCAATACTTGTGTATTATTTATATTTTTAGCAAAAAGTCAAATCTTTTTTATTTTTTGTAAAACTTAATCAAATACGATACGTCAATGTAAAAAGTATTATATTTTTTTATTTTCAGATATTATATGATATAATGAACGGATAACCTTATAGATTAGCCATAATAACTAAAATAATCTAGATGCGTAAAAAAGGATTTACTCTATTGGAACTTATAATTGTACTTACTATAGTCACTATTTTGTGAACTATTGAGTATTTTTCTTATCAATGATATTCTAAGAGTGCGAGGGATACTACAAGGATATCTGATGTTCAAAATATATGAAAATTTTTAGATATTTTCACTTTACAGACGTGAAAATACCCTCTTCCAGATAATGCAGAAGCGGTAACATATGCTTGAGAAACTATATGGTATCAATGAACTCTGTGAGACAATGTAATAGATCAGTTATCAAAAAACTTAAAACAAAAACCTATAGATCCTTTATTGAAAGCAGAATATATATATTCTGTATCAGCTTCACAAGCGGTTTATGAAATGGCCATGTTACATGAAAGAGATATCACTTATAGTCTTCTTCCTCAAACATATGCTATTGATATACCAACTGTGAGAGTTGATGGTATATATAATGAGTTGTATGCGAAAACATCAAATTATATTATTCCTCTTCCGAGTATTATTACTGCAGAACCAATCCTGCCATGATCTTGAATGGTTTTAAATAGTGTGAATATAAAATCACAAGTAGTAAGTGGTTTCCCAAATATACCTAGTAGCTGACCTATTAAAACACAAACCTGATGACTTGATATAGTGTTATCAGTATATAGCTGAGGAATAGATTACTCCTCATCAGATGAAGAAAAGGTGGCGCTTATAATTGCTATTCAAAATGCTTATTCTGGAAGTGTTCTTTCGAATATAGGTGTTTATAATGCATTACTATCGCTTTCTTGATGTGGTGATTTAGTAGGTTTTGCAAATATAGCTTTTTGATGATGAAATATTGATCCTAATGCTTGTGTTGATTTTGAACCAGAACCAGAGCCAGAGCCAGAGCCAGAGGATCCTTTAATATTATTGACTGAATGTGAACTTGCTGGTTGGTTTTGGGTAGACGCATCAAACGATATGTACATAGGAACAACACAATGATCTTGATTTTGTATTTCTCCAAGAATTTGAGATTTTTGAGATGGAAATCAAGATGGTATATCTTGGAATGGTTGGTGAAAAAACAATGGACCAAGTTATAAATGATGGAACGCATCTCCAATAGATGATAGTTGAAACTCTCCTTCACATTTTTGACAGACCAAGCAACTTGATTCAGAAGACGGATATTCTTGTAAGCCTCTCTGAACAGCAACTTCAGATTATGATACAACGGATGGAAATGGGGATACACTTTATAATAGAATGAAGTGGCTTACAATGAATAAAGCTAATAAAACACAGTTACAAGATATTGATTGGATTATTGATGCTACTCCACCAAATGGACATCCGATTCCTGCACTCTATTTATCTGATTGTATAGATGGAACAAAAGATATTTCTAGCACGCTAACATATATTCATAATGATGATGTAACTGATGAAATTACATATTTAGAATACTCTGTTAATGAATCTTCTGATACAGGTACACCTGATTTATCTAGCCCCATATATCAAAACAGACAGAGATATTTGACTGCTTGGACTCAAAAAAGTTGATCGCATCTTCCTAGTGCCTTTAGTTATATATCGTATGGAACTCCTGGAGGATGTGAATCTGCTACATGTGATAACTTGACCTGAAATGCAAGATGAGAGTATCAATTAGCTTGTGAAGCTTGAGAATTAATAGATGGAAATGATGATTCTGATAAAGAGTGGATATGGATGTCAGCTCTAGGTACTATTGAGGGTGAAGGCTGGGTTCAAACTGCTCGTATTATAGGGGATAGTGGTTGTGCTACTCAAAATGATATTCGCACATGACATCGTAAATGAAATAGGTCGGCTCGATTTGTTGTTCGTCCATAAAATAGTTTCTTCTAAAATAAACTTGACTTTTATATGAAATATATTTATAATCTATAAAATTTTTAACTTTAATTATTAAAGATATATGAGAAAATTCCTCTCTTTCTTATCAATATTATTGATTATCAACAATATTTTTATCTGAACTGCTTTTTCTGCAGGACAAATAACTATATCCTCTCTCACACTTAAAGTTAATAGTGGAAATGCTCAAAATGGAAATGTAGAAGCACAACCTTGAGATACTATTCATATTCTTATGAGTGGTCAGAATATTTGAGACGCAATTACAAATGCTGTTTGAGAATTCACTTTTTCTTCAAGTGACTTTACTTATAGTAATGCAGGAGAAATTGACTCGTATAAAAACTGGGTACTCGAAAATGAAAATATTGATACCAATAACTTCAATCCACCAACAGATAATATAGTCCCAATAGCTTCCAATGTTGCTACGAGTGACTATATGGATTTGTACTATCTTGATTTATTAATAGACCAAGATATTTCTGATACTCAGATTGACCTTACTTGAAGATTTAACTCCGATAGTGTTGCTTCTTCTACCTTGAGTAGAACAGCTTATATTAATTCTCGTCCTCATATTATTGATTATTACTTTGAACAGTCTTGAACTACTGTTACTGCACTACAAAGATGATGAGAACAAATTGATTTTGTACTAAAGGTTAAAGACTATAATGGTTGTACAAATATTGATTCTGCTAATGTAAATGCCGATCTATCTAAACTATGACTTACTGCTACTGAAAGTCTTAGTTTTGTTTCTTGTTCGTCAAATGAAGCTATTTATAAAAAAACAGGTATTGCTACACTCGTTTCAGCTGGAACACTCAATTTTGTTTACTGAGATTTTTCTGTATCTGATGAAAATTGAAATGTAAATAAACCTGATGACTCTGATACTACTTTTGATAATGAAGATAAAAAGGATAGTTTAAGTTTAGAAATAACTTCAGCCTGAACTCCGACGGTTTCTCTCGGAGTTGATGATAGTTATATTTGATCGAGTCTCAATGATTCCTCTATTCTTTCGTACTCTTGATCACAAAACTGAGAGATTAAAATTACAGCTTGATGAGATGGAACATGTACTTCTGGAACTACACTCCAAGATTGGACGACTGGATATACTGGTAGTACTGATCTTCAACTTACTGTAAATGCATCTTCTCTTTCAGATGGAGTAAATACTATTTATGTTTGTCTTAAAAACGATGAGAATAATATTTGATCCTCTAATGTAGTCATTACAAAAGATACTACTGTCCCTACAATATCTTCTGTTACATTTGGTCCTGTAAATGTAGTAACTGAGGACTCAGAGACTTCATTTATATGTTCAGAAGCTTGAAACTATCAAATTGAAAAATGATGAAGTTCGACTTTGAATTCTTGAACAGTTCTTTCAACTTGAATAGTATTATCTTCTATTCAAAATAATATTGCTATTAGTAATTCTGATCTTGCAACTGACGCAAATACTATATTTGCATTCTGTTTAGATAATGCATCAAACTATGCTTCTTATAGTGGAACTATAAATAAAACAACCGCACCTCCAAGTTTAGCTTCTATTACTACGACTCTTTCAGATAGTGATAGTGACTATGATGGTATTGATGGAAGAGACTTTACTTTTACCTGGGACTCTACACTGGCAACTTCATACACATACTTTCAATCTTATAGACTTTATATTCTTCCTTCAAATGTAACATTTGATTCTGTTTCTCATACACACACCAAACTTATTACCACCAGTACAGATACTACTTTTACCTGAGATGAGACGATTACTTCAGACTCTATGTCAAATGCATTAGTCTCTGGTGCAAGTTATAAAATGTGTGTAGCTATTATGTGAAGTAATGGAGTACTATCGACTCCTGGATGTAGTTCAGCTTCGACGATTACTTGAGATACAGTAACCAATGCAACGATTGTGTCGGCAAAATTTACAAGTGATACGAATTTAGAAATTACAACAGATGCTACTCTTGATACCAGCACATCGAACCATTCTTGAAGTTTAATATCTTTCACGTATAACGGTGGAAGTGTTACTGGAACTTCAGTATCTTCTGTGAGTGATAAGATAATTAATATAACTATTCCATCTCTCTCTAGTATTTCGGCTATTTGAACGGATTTGATAGTTGCTACTTGAGCCATAAGAGCAAGCGGTGGATGATTTAATAACCTAGCAACTCTATCAAGTATAACTGATGGCCAAGATCCTACTATTGCAAATTTTACAAAAAATACGAGCTCTATTTACAATAGTTTTTATACAGGAAGTATAGATTTCTCATATACTTTTTGAGAAGATATGAAGAATTCTTCGACAAAGTTTGAGTTCTCAAGAGAATGATGAAATGCAGATTCAAATTCTTATAATTTTGCGATTACTGGAAATGATTTACTTAGTTGAACTCGTACGAGCACTATTGACCTCTCTTCATTATGACTTGTTGACGGAGTATTTTATGGTGTAAAAATAATCTGAGAAGATGAAGCAGGAAATTATGTAACATCAAGTTCTATAAGTAACATAAAATACGATACTACTTGACCTGATATAGTGATACAAAATGTAACTGCTTTATACGGTACTGATACTCCTTCACTTACTTGGGATGTTCCATCTGATAATAATGGAAATGGATCAGGAGTAAAAGAATACACTCTTCAGGTTTATAACGGGAGTGTTTGTTCAGGAACTGCCACGCAAGAACATAGTGTTACTACCAATTCTAAAACACTTACAACCCTTTGAAATGTAGCTGATTACTCTTGGAAAGTATCTGCAACTGATAATATGTGAAATGTATGAACGACTTCTATGTGCTCTACCTTTAGAGTTGATACGAATCAACCAACTTTTTCAAATTATGAAATAAAAGATACGGTAATATCATCAACTTCTTATTTAAAACAATCGAATGCAATAGAGGTAAAATCTACTATTACCCATACAGATACAAGTCATATATGGGCTGATCTATCAATGATAACTTGAAATCCAGATCATACATCAGAGCTTTGTTCAAGCCCTTCTAGCGGTATAATTTGTACTCTTTCTTCTGATATAGTAACCTATAGTTTTACGGCTTCTGGAACTTTATCTGACGGTGGAAAACAAGTATCTATTAAATCTCAGAATACCTCTTGATGAAATGAAGATACTATATATATATCTTCTACTGCCGATTCAACTGCACCGACAATAGATAGTGATGCATTGACTGCACCAACTGGTACTATTTGATGAACGTGAGCTACTATTTCTTGGACAACATCAAAAATTACTGATGCTATATGACTGAACAATATTAAACTAGAATATGCTGTTTGAGCTTGATCTTGGACGGCGATCGCCACAACTCCAAATAATGGTTCTTACACTTGGGACTTGACAGGACTTTCTTCTGCAACTGATTATAAACTACAACTCACTGCTTATGACGAAGCTGGAAATGAATTTAGTAGAGAGTTTTCTACCTTTATTGTAGATGTAACCAGCCCAAATGTTCCTTATACTGTAGTTGCTTCACCAAATGGAGGTGAAATAATAAAGGGAAATGCAACTACTACGATTACTTGGAATGCATGATCGGTTACTGATACTAGCTTAGCAACAAATCCAATAAAACTGGAATATTCGATAGATAATGGAGTAAACTATGTAGTTCTAGCAGAAAATCTTGCAAATAGTGGAACCTATGATTGGGCGATACCTGATTTGGATTCTTCTACTGTATTATTAAAACTTACAGCATACGATACTGTATGAAACTCAGCTTCTGATACAACTGATAATAAATTCATTATAGATTCTACTCTTCCAGCGCTTGATTTTACCTATACGAATACTCCACCAAACGGAAGTTATATAAATAGTACTGGGATTGATATTACTGGTACGACGAGTGATACATATTTCTCAAAACTTCAATATAAGCTCCAGAATACTACAGATTCTACTTATTATGATGGTTCAGCTTTTACTGGAACTGAGTCTTGGGTTGATGTTTGTACTGACTGAACTTCTCAAGGAACAGACAATAGCTGTGACACTATAGGATTTACTTTGACTCCTACTATCGTTGATGTAAATAACTATACCTTTACTCTCAAATCAACTGATGAAGTTTGAAATGAAACACTCAGTGTTCCTCTTGCATATGTTTGAGATATAACGAATCCAACATTAAGTGTCACTACTGCTTCTGGTACATATTTTCAAAGCTCTCTTGATATTGCTGGAACTTCGAGTGATGCTTGATCTGGTATTTCGAGTGTAAAGATTCAAATTAAGGAATGAACAAATTATTGGGATGGAAGTAACTTTGTTGCTTCAGCTCAAACTCTTAATACCACTACCACTGATAGTTATGCAAATTGGACTTATAACTTTAACTACTCTTGATCTGATGCTGATTTTGAGGTTACTGTTATAGCTTATGATTCTGCTTATAAAGTAAATAATTCTACTTCTAGTATTATCACTGTTACCAAAGATTCAGTAGAGCCTTCTATAACGTGAGGTACTGCACTTTTTACTTCACCATTATCGAATAGTATTCATATTGGGGGAAATAGTGCTACTATATCATGGACGAGTTGAAATATTACAGATGCTGCATCATGACTTACCTCTACTCCGATCAAACTAGAGTATTTTGATGGAACTGATTGGAATATTATTGCGGACAACGAAGTAAATGACTGAACTTATACTTGGGCAACTATTCCTGCACTTGATTTAAGTAATGCAAAAATAAGACTTACAGCTACTGATAACGTATGAAATACAAAAACTCAATTAGGGGATACATTTATTATTGACTCTACTCCACCTACTGTAAGTTCTGTGGAAACAATGGATATGGATACTGATGGACAAATAGATGCGCTTAATATAACTATGTCAGAGTCGATTATAGATTCAACTATTACTCTTGCTAACTTTTCCATATCTGATTCTATAGGTACTCCTACTTCTTGGGAGACTTGATCATCTTCTGATGATGGAGTATTTCTTATTAAGTTTAGCGATACCCTTGATACATCCTCTACGCCAAGTGTTACGTATACGAAATGAACACTTACAGACTTAGCTTGAAAATTTTTAGAGAACACTACACAATCTAGTGTTGATAAAGCAGCACCGAGATTATTAAAAAGTGAGATTTTTGATGAAGATAAAAATGGGAAGTTTGATAAAATTGTTGCAGAATTTTCAGAAAATCTATCAAGCTCTACTGATACTACCGCTTGGTCAGTAGCAAATCTATTGACTTGAATTAGTATTGGATCAGTATCTACTGCATCTTCAGTGGTGAATATTACTCTCAATGAATGAACTGATTTTGATACTGCTGTATGATCTATGGACCTTACGTTTACCTCTAATACAAACTGGACTGATAGTAATACAAATGTTGCAGGAAGTGTTTCAAACATATCTATTACAGACAAAGCAGAACCGGTAGTAGTTTCAGCAGAATATCTTGATGAAGATTCTAACTATAAGGTTGATAAGGTAGATATACTTTTCTCTGAAAATTTACTTGGATTTAGTAGTTGAGATTTTACTGTCTCAGGACTTATAAAAAGTACAGCTTTACTTTCTTCAGCTACTGTTTCAATCAATGTAACAGAAACATCAAACGATAATGATACATGAGTTCTTGCTTATTTCTCATTTTCTAATTCTACCCTGAGAGATAGTGCAAACAATTTTGTTTCACAGATTACAAATCAGCAAATAACTGATAAAATAGCTCCAAAACTATTAAGCATTGAAACGTGAGATAGTAATAATAATGGTAAAATCGATTTTGTTAGACTTGCGTATTCTGAGAATATGAATACTGACTTCGCATCGTTTGTTTGAGAAGTTGATAGTTATACTATTTCTAGTTATTCTAAGTTTAATGACTCTACTCTACAATTTAATCTTACTGAAAAATCCAGTTATGACTCAGGTGAGACACCAAATGTTCAAGTGGTTTCTAATACTAGTTTAAAGGACTTGAATGATAATTCTGTAAATGCGACCTCATCTACAGTATCTGATGATAAGGTAGGGCCAGTTATTACATGATCAAGATATGATTCATCTTCTCATAAAATGTATTTAAGTTTTTCTGAAAATATAAATTCCTCTGATTTTCTTATAGAAAATTTTATTTTAAGTAATGCTGGAACCTATATTATTACTTGAGTTGATTCTTCAGAGAAATCTATCACTCTTACTTCGGAGACGGTTACCTATTGATCAACACAGATATCTTTTCAACCAAATCTTGTAGGGGATAGTCTATGAAATAAACAGTCTACCACCTCATATGTAGAGATATCTCCACCAATTATTATAAACGAAGTAATGAGCTCATCTACTTCAGCGAATAATTATGTAGAACTAAGAAATCTATCTGATAGTAGTGTGGATATATGAAACTTCACAGTAGCGTGAATAACCATACCTGCGAGTACAACGATAACGTCTGGGTGATATTACCTTATTTCAAAAGACACAAAAGCAAATTCACTTATAAATGTTGATCCAGATTTAGTAAGTTCAAGTTTAGATATATCTTGATCTCAGATTACCCTTAATAATGGAGTGTTAGATATAGATTACGCAAACCTTACTGGTCCACTTGATACAGCAACGCCAAAAGCTATGGAAAGAATAGCTTTAGCTGGAGATGGTAGAATTACGTCGAATTGGTATACTGCGCAGGTCTCTACAGGCTTTGATACTTCAACTCCTTATGGAACCCCAGGTGTAGTAAATGTTCAAGATATTACAGCTCCAACTATATCTTCATATTTTCCAGGTGATGATACTCTATTACCTCACTCAACTCCTACTATATCTATAGACTATAGCGATAATGTATGAGGTTTATGAATCGATGCAAGCTCAGATACTATTGAGTTGTATAAATGGGATGGATCATCTTGGTGAACTGATATAGCTTCTACTTATGTTAATACGGCAGGAAAGGTTGTAAATACTACCAGCGCTACTTATTCTACTAATTCACTCCCTTATTGAAAATATAAGATTGATTTTTCTATTTCTGATACTCCAGGTAATAGAGTGAATAAGACTATTATATTTTATGTTGACCTTGTACAGTTTGATATAGATGTTTCTAGCATTAGTATCTGAGATATTCATCCTGAAGAACTAGTATTTTCTGATAGTGAAGCTACTATCACTATAAAAACTATTTGAGCTGGGTTCACTCTTAATATGTCAAAAATAGCAAACTTCACTTATAGTGGAACTGATATAACTGATTGGGATGGAAATCATGGTTTCTGATTTAATAAATATGACTCTTGATATGATGGAACAGTCACCTCTATGGGAAGCAGTATATCAATAGTAACTCAATCTCAAAATATTAATACTTCGTGAGAACTTAATACCTATACTTACAAAGTTAAATATTGAGCAAAGGTGGGATCTACCCAAGCTGCTTGATATTATACGGTTGATCCAACATTTAGTGTACTATTAGATTATTAATAGGAATTCTCAGTAGTTTGAAAATTCTTTATATTTGACAAATTATAAAAGATATATATAATATCTTTATGTTTCTTGTCTTTACAGATTTAAAACCACAATTTATCTTATGGTAAATATACTCTCTCCATTATCATTGAAGAAACCTAAGAATGCTATTTCTGAGGTTTCTTCTACTAAAAGCAAATTTAACTACCTTATAATGGGGGTTCTTATTTTAAGTGTTGAGTTTTGAAGCTTATTTATTGCAAAGGATGCACAGGCATTTAATATTGCCTGATTTGAACTTTGAGCTAAAACCGAAAAAGATATTCTAAAGTGATATTCTTTGGAGGAAAGAAAGATTTATTCAAAGAGATTTTTGAAAGAAGAATATGATGGAGGCTCAATTGACCAAGATAGTCGATTATTAAAAAAACTTAATGAACAAAAACGTATTCTTAGTATTTCAAAAACAAACTCTGTTTCAAAAAAAACTAAAAAAATAGTGAAGCTCAAAGTAGAAAAAAAAGTTGCATTTGAACCTGAGACTGTCGCTAAGAAAACTCCAGTAAAACCAGTGAAGAAAGTGAAGGCAACTAGAAGAAAGAATTTAGGAGCAATACCACAAAAAAAGAAATTTATACCTAGAAAAACAAAGACAGCAATAAAAGCTCCAGTTTTAGAAACACCTTTTGTTAAAACAAAACAAGTTTATAAAACACAAGATAAAGAACCTATCCAAAAAACTCCCCAGAAGGAAGATTTAGTGGTAGATTTTCCACAGGATCCAGTCGCTCAAGATCAGATAAATAATAGTAAGGATTTTAATATAAAGCTTCCTATTTTTGCTAAAGAAAATAATCAAACAGAAGTTTGAATAAAAACAATTGATTGAGCGCCTGCATTAGATCTTAAACATACACTGTTAACGAATAATAGAAAAGCAGTAACTCAAGTTCGTTTAGAGAAAGGAACTGAGATTACAAAAATTTGAGGTACCCAGTGATTCAAAGTTAAAGACTGAGTCTTTACAGTTTCTATTAATCTTATGAAGAAGCTTGAAGCTTTGAATTTTGATGGAGTTTCTTGATCAAAGGATACGACTCTTACTCAAAAACAGTTATGAGCTGAATATGAACATTGGTTTGATGATGAATCACTTTTATATCAGTTTAAAGCTGCATTTGTTTATTCTCAGGTTGATAAGAATAAACTATGAAAAGTTTGAGATATTTTTCAAAGTTGAGTAGATGTATGAGATATAAATGGTGGTTTTTCTTGAGGAACAAATTTAAAAGCCCTCATGGAATTTACTATGAAACTTACTGATAATTTTAGGCTTGATATTAGAACTTGATTAGAGCAATATAAAAATAATTCACTTTATGGTGTTAGTTGAGATTCTAAGCTCTCTCCTACTTTTGGTGAAACCTTAAGATGGAAGCCAACTCGTTATACTAACCTGGAACTTATATGAGACCACAGTGATAGAGTAAACTCATATCAACTCAACTATACTCATAATGTTTTTTCAAATGCTTTTGAAATAGGAGCATGAGTTTCAAAGACAGACTATAGTAACTCAGTGTGAATAAAAGACTCTGTATCACCACATGTTTTTGCAAGAATGAAGTGTACATATGATAAATTTTTAGATATATTTACAAAATGATGTTGAAATTTAAAAAATAAATTATTTAATACTCATGCTAATAAAAAATTAAGTTTTAGTGATGGAGACTATGTAAATTGAATGGATTGATATAATTTTGAAGCTTGAGAAACAGTAACTCAAAGAGTGTTAGATGCAGATCAACTTCTTTTAGTTACACAGGTAAAGGACCTAAGTTGTTGACCAGCTCTCACTTATAGTAATGATATTCCTTGTACTTGGACGACAGTAGGTTCAGCTGTTTGATATACAATTTACATTAATGACGGAACTACGACAACAAGTGTAAACACTACGAGTTCTTCTCATACTTTCTCTGGTTTGTCTGATGGATCATATAGTATTCAAGTAGAGGCATTTAATACAAACGGAACTTCAGTTATGAGTGATTCATATAGTGTTGTGAAAAATACGGTTATCCCTACGAGCTTTACATTTGATGGCGGACCAGGATATTTATATCCAGATACAAAGGACAAGACATTTGATAAGGTTATTACAAAATTTGATAATAAACTTATTTGATGAACAGTATCAAATGTAAGTGTATCATCAGGATGAAGTTATGAATCTTATAATTTGGATGCTGTTACCTGAGAAGTGACTTTTACTAATCTTTATATGCCTAATGCATCTCCAATTACTATGACCATTACTGGTACTAATTCAGCAGGAAAGCCATTTACAGTTTCATTTACTTTTGGACTTCCAAATTAAAAATAATAAAAAAAGATTTTTCGTTTAAACGAAAAATCTTTTTTTAATTGATTGTGTAATTAAGCTTGTTCTCTTTCTTGAGCGAAATCAACTTTGATAACTCTTCCGTCTAGTTCAGCTCCATCCATAGCTTCTTTTGCAGCAGCTGCATCTTCAACAGTAGCGAATTCAACGAATCCGAAACCTCTTGATTTTCCAGTTTCTCTGTCTTTTATAATCTTAGCATGTAATACTTCTCAAAATTCTTTAAAAGCATCTTTTAAGTCTTGCCATTCTATACCCCAAGATATACCACTTACGAACAATTTATTAGTTTCCATATATAACTAAATAAAAAAATTAAAATTTTTGAGATAATAACTATTTTACTCTTTCAACACTTGGTATAGGACCTAACAAGGATACAGAACAAAATGAATAATTGAAAAATGAGTATTTTCTCAAGATTATTATATGGCTTTCAGATAAATAGCAAGTTTTTATCTAGATTTTTTTTTAGAGAATTTATTTTTGAGTCTTTTAAATTCTTTTTCTCAAAGTTTTTCCTCTAGTACGAGATTAAGCTCAGCTTCTTCATCAAACAAGTTCATATCCATTTCTATATTGTGCTCGAGCTTGAATCTATAGTCCTCATAGTTTCCATAGCTTACAGAGAGTTCTCAGTTATTTATAAACCATATATTGGTTGCTACTTTATTTACGAAATATCTATCATGTGAAATAAAAAGTATCACTCATTTGAAGTCTTGTAAGGATTGTTCAAGAGATTCTCTCGTATCGTAATCGAGGTGATTGGTAGGTTCATCGAGTATGAGGAGATTACATTCTCTTTGTCAGAGAATTGCAAAAAGGAGCTTAGATCTTTGTCATCAAGAGAGATTTCATACTTTTTTATCTAAATCTGTTTTTTCAAACAAGTAATGTTTTACGAATCAAATAAGGTGTTGATCAGGATACTGGAGTCAGTGTTTGATGAAATTATCCCTCATAGTTAGGTTATTATCGAGCTCTTCATGAAGCTGGGAGTAATAGGATATGTGAACCGCTTTTCATTTTGTGTATTGCCCATCAAGAATCTCGAGTTCTCAAATAATCGTTTTTATAAAAGTAGATTTTCATACTCCATTTTCTCAGACGATTCCTATTCTTTGTCATACATGTAATACAACATCATTTATGGTAAAGAGTGGTTCCTTTCTTCCTATAAACACTTCCTTAAATGAGAGTACTTTTTCAGGAGTTTCTCAAGTGTATTCAAAAAAGAATTTTGGTTTTTTTAGTATATATGGCTTATTGAGTCGTTCCATTTTATCAAGAGCTCTTTCCCTTGATTTTGCCCATCCGGCTCTAGATCCAGCTCTAAACCTATTTATAAGCTTCTCTTCTTTCTCTATAAACTCTTGCTCTCTTTTATAATTTTCTAGTTTTTTCTTTTCAATTTTCTCTCTCTCTATTACGTATTCTGAATAATTAGAGTGATAGAATGTAAGTCCATTCTTTGGTTGGATTTCAAAAGTTTTATTACAAGTTTTATCGAGAAATTCTCTGTCATGTGAAACGATTACATATCCTCATTTCCATTTATTTTTAAGGTATGATTCGAGCCATTCTACTCCTGCCATATCAATGAAGTTAGTTGGTTCATCGAGAAAAAGAATATCTGGAGATTCTAGAAGTACTTTTGCGAGAGCTATTTTTGTTCTTTGTCATCCACTTACTTCTACGAGTTTTTTGTCCAGTAAATCGAGTATTCACATTCCGTTTGCGACTCAGTGTATTTTGTTTTTATAATTATGTCATCATATATTATTGAATTGATCGAGAAGGGTAGTATATTTTTCTATTAGATCCATATTTTCAGGATCTTTTTTCATTTGTATTTCAAACCTCTCTATTTCTTGATTGAGTTTTTTAATATCAGTAAATCCAGTTTCAAGTTCTTCAAATACGCTTTTACTTTCATCGTCAGAATATATTTGATGGAGATATCCGAGGCTCATATTTCAGATATTTTCTATACCACCATCATAGTTTTTTATTTCTCAGGTAAGGACTTTTAAAAGTGTCGTTTTTCAAGCTCCGTTGCATCCTACTATAGAGAGTCTATCATTTTCATTGAGCGTAAAACTTATGTTTTCTAGAATTTTTTCTCACTGAAATTCAAGAGCATTGATTTTAATTTTTAAGTGTTTCATTTGCTTGTTTTATTACGAAAGAGTTTTTCTATATCTATTCTATGGAAAAAAATTAAAACTCAAATTATCATTGGTAATAACCCAAGACTTTGCCCTAGAGTCGGATATTTCATAAAGAGAATGATACTATATATTATAGTGGATATAGGATAGAGAACTATAAAAGAACTGAGTCTTGGAAGTGATATGTATTTGAGTGCTCCTAAGAAAAGTATTTTTGATAGTCAGAAAAGAAATACTCAGCTAAATATGAGATATGGAAGGACTGTTATTAGGTTTTCTTGTGTTGGGAGTTCAGAATAAAAGTATCAGTATATGAATAGAAATATGGTTGCAAGAATGGAACGAATAAGCATAAGAAAGTTTGTAGAGAATATGTGAATAGTTTTTCTTGCGAGGTTATTTCATATGGGAGCAACTATAGTTCAGAGTATGATAAATATGTCTCCATAATGGATATTTATTTTTCCTGGAAAGAGGACTATAAGTGCCCCTATTATCATAAAAATACTTCAAACGATTTCATTTGGAGTTGATTTTTTTACAGCGAATAATATTCAGAAAAATAAGTAAGCGAAAAGTATTTCTCAGAGTCAGAGAATACTTGCGTTTATGGCATCGGTGTATTGTAATCAATAGAATATAATCAGGTAGAAAATGATTCCATTTAAGATAGAAGATCATAGTAAATATGACCATCATGTTTTTATTTTAAAATATTTCCATTCTTTATTTTTAATAAAAAACACAAGGAAGAAGAGTATGGAAAAGAGTGAAGATATTGCAAGAGAGTATATGATGCTAATGTAGCTATATGTAAAAATTGTTATTATGGGGAAAAGTCACCAGAGTACTACGCCAGATATTCAGAGTATTTCTCATTTGTATTTCATTCGTTTTATTTAGAGGTTTTACGCTTGGTAATGTACTGCTTTTTTATTTTTTTGCAATTTCTTTTCAAAAATATATAATACATTATATATTAATAAAGTCTAAAAATGATAAAATCTATTTCTACTCTCGTTTGAGGTCTCTTTTTTTCTTACTCTGTAGCAAATGCAACGGTATGTAGTCAGGTTGCGAATGAAGTAAATCAGAAAGTCATAGAGGTTTGTGGTACTTCTAAAAATACTTTCAATAATTCTTTTTCAAAAGCAAAAAAATATCTGGAGAGGGAAGTGTATAACGATGATGTATTACCTCGTAGTACTCTTTATTGTGGATGTACTTACTCAGAGAAAAAAATAGTAAATAAGAGTAGTTGTTGATTTCAGCATAACAAAAAACACATAAAGAGAAGCAAGAAGATAGAGTGGGAACATGTAGTTCCTGCACAGGCTTTTGGGAAAACTTTTGACGCTTGGAGTATAGGAGATGAGAAGTGTATTACTTCTAAATGAAAGAAATTTAAAGGGAGAAAATGTGCATCAAAAATTGAAAGAGAGTATCAATTTATGCAATCTGATATGTATAATTTATTTCCAGCGATATGATCTATTAATGCATTGAGAAGTAATTATTCTTTTGAAATTATAGAGTGAGAAGAGAGAGAGTTTGGAGGGTGTGATATGGAGATAAGAAATAAAGTAGCTGAACCAACAGAGAATATAAGAGGGGATATTGCAAGGGTTTATTTTTACATGGATATTACTTACCCGTGACGATTGGTGATTACAGATATACGCAGGCAATTACTAGAAGCCTGGAGTTTCAAAGATCCAGTTTCGGATGAAGAATGTGAAAGATATAGGGCGATTAAAAAAGTTCAAAAGAATGAGAATGTTGTATTGAAGGAGATTTGTAATTAAAAAAACTTCCTGCATTTCTGCAGGAAGCCTTGTTTATTGACAGTCCATATAATCATATATATGCCCTATCCTTTTTGCTAACCTATTTATTTTCATTTCCCTTAAATCGGGATTATTTTCACTTGTGACATTAGGATCTTCTAATATATACTTACAATTTTTTTTATGTCCTTGTATTTCCTTTTTTGTTGCATAGTCTTTTAGCCAAACTGAGTATTCAGTTTTAGTAACACAGTTGTAAACACTAATAGGACCTCGATAGTATCTTTGAGATTCTATTTCATTATATTCATTTTTCAGAGGAATACTATCTATCTGAATTATATACACTATACCAGCAAAAAAACATATTGGAAAGAAAAAGAACCCTACTAGAATAGAGATAAACTCTTCTATTTTTGTTATGCCGTGTAAACTAAGTATAAATATTATAAATATTGGAATGAATAGAATTGCGCAAATTCCCGAAACTTTCCCTTTAGCGTCTCTGTTTTCTTTTTTATTAGCACAAAAGTAAAGTTTTTTTGCTAACTGCTTTTTTATGTCAGTTTCGTTTAGTACCTCTTTTGTATATTCATAATTAGTATAAAAATTTACATCTGTTTCACACTCTACTACTTTTTCAGCTAAAGTTGGACAGTAAGAAGCATATGAAGGCTGTATAAAAAAGAATAAACATAATATAAAAAGAATTTTTGTTTTGATTTTAAACATAATTTTTTGTTTTTTTTATTTCAATGAACTTTGTAATATTTTTTCTTTAAAAGAATACCTTTAGAAAAACCATTATAAGTAATAAAATATAAAGTCAATATAAATTTCTTAGATTACCCCTGTTTTTCATAAAGCACGCATAGAAAAGAGCCTCTGTTGAGAGGAATTCTTAGGTTCAGTATTGATGTGTTTTCTAGGAGTCTTTCAAAACTTCTTTTTAAAGCAAGTTTCT
>Ga0228642_1000252_pt1 | contig 23092 bp, 18 predicted proteins | sample 53DmetaG_FD_190071 | JGI IMG/M metagenome (GOLD analysis project Ga0228642, IMG submission 190071) | Seawater microbial communities from Monterey Bay, California, United States - 53D | ecosystem: Environmental > Aquatic > Marine > Coastal | place: USA: California | collected 2016-09-29
TAGATTTTCTGAAAGACTTGTAAGACACGAGATGATTCATATTAGACAACAACGAGAAATGTTAGTAGTTCCATTCTATATATGGTATGTACTTGAATATTTAATTAGACTTCCTTTCTATGGATCTAATGCTTATTATAATATAAGTTTTGAACGAGAAGCTTACCAACATGATGATTCGGACTATTCAGACTATTTAGAAACACGTAAGCCTTATAGTTGGTTTAAGTATTTATGGCATACTAGTGTCTAGTCTAGATTATTAAAAAAAATTGATTGTTCCTCTGGCCGAAAATTTCTCCGGGGAATTTCTAGTCCCATTTACTGATTGTTCTAATTAGGAATCCTAAGCAGATTAATAATATTATAGTGACTATTTGTTCAGGCGTCTCCACTACTCTTCTTTCTTTTTGATTTAATGGTGGCCTTCTTCCATTTCTCTATGTCGCCATCGTAGTTATCTCTAATGTATTTATCGCGTTCAAGAAAATGTACTCTCGATTCAAGTTCTGCGAGGTGTGCGAAGAGATAGAAGCCATAGCCGAGTACGCCGAGTAGGGCGAGGGAAATAATGATCAGGTTGAATGTAGTAAACATGACCTTATTGTTTAGTATCTTCTTCAGTTTGAGTGTCACTGGCGTTATTAGTATCATCTTGAGGTTGATCTCCCCATGACTTAGTGACCGTTGTTATTAAATATGTAATAAAATTATTTTCATTATTCATCTTCTTAAATATGTTTGAACCTCAGCGGAATCAATTACACTGACTAGTCTATTGTGTATGAGAGGAGTATGATTCATGTCGCTGAGGTTGAATAGGTATTAAGTTAATATTTTATTATAGTGTCATAATAATATTTTTTCCTATTTCATTTTTTTTTCTAGGGGACTTTAAGATCTTTGTTTAATCTTGTCGTGTTTTCTATGAGTCCCTTGATTAGTTTTATAAGTCTATTTATTTAAATGTAGGCGCCTCCCGGACTTGTGGGCGATTTAATCGGTATTATATTGATTAACATATTATATTTTTTTAGTTAAAAACACTCTGAATCTAAGTTATAATAAATATATAAACAGAACACTCACAATAGGGTGTAATAAAATATTAAAATTTACGAAAAAAATAACATTTAAAAATGGCAAATAATACACATAATTTTCTAAATAGCGGAGTTAACTGGCTTCCACTATTTACAAGAACCGCAGTCCCGGGACAACCAGGTTCAGCTGGTAAATTAGAATATACGTTCGGTACAGAGCCTCCTACTTCGTTTGATGGATCGTTTGATTTATTAGCGGAACCTAATGAAGGAATTAAACAAAACTGGGGTAGATATGATCAAGTCGGTATTAAAAGAAATCACACTGAAATTATTGATGATTTTGAAGAAATGAATCTTATAAATGAAAGTTCTATTTTTATTAACAATATTTCGCCATTTACAGTAAAGGTTTGGCAATATGTTGGAGATACATTTAGTGAGGATGGTCAAACATCTACAAGTGAAAGTAGTGAAAACGTAGGTTATTGGATCTCTCATTCAAATCATGTAGAACCTGGGACTCAACAAACTATTCCATGGCAAAATGATAGATATGGTTTTCAAACTGAAAGAATTTATTTTCAAGCATTAGATAATGATAATGTATTAGATGGATTTAATACAAGTGAACTTAGTACTATTGAGGAAATTTCAATTGCACAAGATTATTCTGCTGCTACTGGAAATCCTGGATCAGTTACAGGTGATAATATTTATGGAATAATGGTAATGGCTCAAGAAGGCATCTATATTACAGATCTTAATCATGGTGGGAGTGGTAGTGACTTGTTTAGTACTTTAGTATTAACACCAGGCGATGATGAGATAGAAGATAGTATCGGTTTAATCGCAGGTGAATACTGGAAAAGAGATACTGAAATTTTCGATACTTTCTTTCCAGCATACGGGTTAGATGCTACAATTAATATGTATAGAGAACCAAATGTAACAAAAGGATTTATTGTTATTGATACTAACCTTCCTGATCTTGAAAATTTTGTAGTTGCTCCTAATTCACTTACAAATGCTACTACATATTCAATATTACAATATACAATTCCTAGTTCTTATACAATAGATGTTGATGGAACGGCGACTACTTATAATATAACTACAAGCAATATTACAGGCATAATTCAGTATTATACTATAGAAACTTCAGGTGTTTTATCTGGTGTAGTTGAAGGATCTTTCTTAACAGGATCAGTTGTACAAGGTAAAGATATTAATGGAGTTTTAATGACTACTACTACAAACTCATCAGGTTATTATGAATTTCCAAGAGCTGCTTTTGGAGAGATAGTTGCTAAAGGAGGAACAAACTTAATAACAGGTGAAGAATATACAGACAATCCTGTAATTGGAGATGATAATGTAGATTCAGTTACTGAAGATTTAACAACTAATTCTACAATGGGTGGTACAATATCTCCTGTATCAACTCTCTTACAAGAATTACAAAAAAACGAAGGGTATAGCCAAGAAGAAGCATTAGGTATTTTAGTAAATGAAGGTCAAGATTTATATGATTTAGATTCTTCAATCGCAAATGAAAGTAAACTTAGAGAATATTTAAAGCTAGGTTTAACAGGTTTACAAAATAGTGATACTGATGATCTTGCTGACTATACTAATTTCTTAATGTTTTCTAAAAAAATAGCAGAACAAGAACAAATATTTGTCGATACTAATATTAGTGGCGATGCTCAAAAGTCTAAGAAAAAACAAGCTGCTAGTAATTATAGAAAAAGTTTAACTAGATTTATTAAAAGAAAACAAGATGACAATGTTGCTAAATTTAAAACTGATTATTTAGCAAAGGCTGGAACAGATTCAACTGCTTCTGCAATTGGAAATACTCCAACTAAAAAAGATCAATTTTATTTAATATTAGCAGATGCTGTTGAAAAGGTAGATCCATTATTAAGCGATACTGAGAAATTAGCATCTTCTAAGGCTGATTTTAAAGTTAAAGCTAAAGAAATGATGGAGGAAACAATTGATGATCAAGAATCAATTTCAACTTCAGGAAAAGACTATGAAGATATTGCATTAGAAGTTAATGAAAAATTCTTTAAAAGAAAACAAGCTGCAAAGGAAGAGCAAGTTTCAAGATATAATGGAAACACAAAGGTAAATTTCAGTACTAGAAAATCTCAAAATACATTTGCAATTACTAAAGAAACTGATGGTTATAAGCGTACAGGTAATATAATTAAAAAGACTGGTGATTCTAGTACTACTCTTTCAAGTACTGCAAAGACAAGAACAAAATTCTTAAAAGATGACAATGTTGAAAAATTTAACCCAATTTCAATTGTAGGAGACACTGAAATTAAATTAAAGAAATCTTCAACTGGTCGTCTTACAGGGTTAAGTAGATTTGAACAAAATGAATTAGCTAGACAAACATCAACAGGTATAGAAGTTAGAAATCCAAATCATATAATAGTTGAGCCTTCCGCGAATGGATTTGGTGCATATAGTGTAGCATATGCATTCCATGCAAGTGAAGGTATAACTTATAAAAGTAGAGGTTTAGGAAATCAAACTGAAGTATATAGTTTTGCAATAGTTGATCAGTCAACTGGAAAAAGAGTTAAAACAAATTATGCTAATGATAGTTTATTTAGACAATTAGCAGACGCATTTATGACATTAGCAAATGCCGATACACTTAACGATTTAACTTCTACTGTTGTTTATTATTATTTAAATGAATTTGCACTTAGAAGAGATAGCGACATGGATGGAGTTATAGATTCTGAAGATGTCTTTCCAAATGATCCAAGTAAATTTGAACATCAGCCATTTACTTATACAATTGATACAACATTAGCCGGTGATAATTTAACTCAAAGATTTGGTACTGGACTTTATAGTCATGCACAAGAAACTGCACACTTAGATCTAGACAATGAAAATGTAAAACTTAAGATAGATTGGGGAGAAGGCGATGGATGGGAATATTATGGAAAGAGTGACAGTGTATCTGGTAGAAGTTTATATAACACGCAGAGATATAATTTTGAACATACATACAGTGCACATGGTACATACCGAATACGTGTAAGTTATGAAGACGTAATTTCTGCATATCCAACTGTATTGACTCAGCCAGTTCCACAAGAAATAGGAGCATGGGTTTATAGCATAAACTCAACTGATTCGGCAAAGAGAGTAACTTCAATAGATTCATGGGGAGATATGAATACTATTAGACTATTTACTGCACAAGGTTTATATGCATATTTAGAAAATTGTCAATCTTGGCCAGCTGTTGATACTTCATTAATAACTGAAGTAGCTGCAGGAACACATGAAGCTCCATTTGTACCACCATTAGCTAGTGTATTACATACAGCAAAATATTTAACATCATTTAATGCAACTGATTGGAACCTTACTCAAGGTAAAGGTAATAAAGTTATTGAAATAGCTAGATATTATAATAGATTTAGAGATGCAGATAGATTAGAGACATTAAACCTTAATGGTTTAGAATATGATCAATATTCAAGTGCATGGCCAGATGATCATGGTTATTTTGGTAGCCTTGTTCCTAATGGTACATTAGTTGGTTTTAATGATATAACAATAGATCAAGATGGCGGAAATTATAATTCAGCCCCTAATAATAATGGAGGTTTTCAAGGTTATTTAAAAGGTCGTATACACAAGGACAGTACGTTTAACAATGTGTCTATTAACAATGCGACGGATGATATTTGGAGAGTAAATCCTACAAACGTAAGTGACATTATTACAGATGATAGTACTTACACATTCCAACAAAAAAATTGGATTGATACAAGTGGAGATGGAAACAAAAAATTAAAAGTAAAGCAGTTGCCATCTTTTTATCTTAAAGGTACTGATGGAGAAACTAGAACATCAGGTATAGATATAACACTTGATCTTACGTCTCCGAATGGATGGGAACTAAATGGAAGTTTTTTAAGACAATGGCAGTATGGTCCTAACAACGCTACTTTGGCTGCTGGGACTAAATTAACAATTTTAGGTACAGGTAATTGGGACACTTCTAAGGTAACTAACTGGTATCAATTTATGTATTACCAGCCTAGTACAATTATACTTGATATGGATATTAGTAGTTGGAGTTTTGAAGGATCTCCTACAGACGCAATAAATAGTTTTTCTTTACCTACTTTAACGTCTGAACAGTATACTAAAGCATTAATTGCATGGGCTGCAAGTGAACCTTCATATAGTGCTACTATTAATTTAGGAAATGCTCAATATGATTATTCAGCATACTCTGCTAAAATGTCATTAGTTAATGATTATGGTTGGACAATCACAGATGGTGGAATTGTATTGGTCGACACGGATGGAGATGGCGTTGGTGATGATGTCGATCTTTATCCAAATGACAATACAAAAACGACTCAAGAAATTTCAGGAACACTTCAATTTACAGACTTAGGAACATTTGATTCAGCGTCAGGTATAGTAGGTGTATCTGCAATACCATTTAATTTAAGACAAAACTTACAGTATGCTGAAAATGATGCATCAACACCTAGTTCTTATAAAATATACAACGGCGACGATAAAGACACTGCAGATTATATAATTTGGGATGGAGCAGCTATTAAAAATTCAGATAGTATGTTAAACCTTATAGATGCGGAAGAGGTTGCTTATGTACAGGCTGCGGAATTTTTAACAAATGCTACATTTGAAAATTATTTTACAGCAATAGGAGGAACTGGAACAACTTCAACAGATTATGTAGGTTCACATTATATGTGGAAGAGTACTAACCCAGAAGCTTCAACGACAGTCGCTGGAATTGAAAAAGTATTAAGTAGTACTTTAATTTCTGCAACAGGAGAAGCTCCAACAGCTACTGAAGCATGGGAATGGGGAATGGCACCGGTTGAACTTTGGGCAAAGGAATTTGTTAACTTCTATTCAAACAATGGATTTGGTGAAATGAATTACGTACATGCTGGACAATCACGTTTTAGAGGGAATACAGATTATACAGATATAAGCAATCAAAATTTAAGCACAATGACAGGTTCTTGGATAGAATCACTTTTACATTACTCAATTATGAGTGTTTATGGTAATACTGATTTAAAAAACAATATATGGAGTAGAGGTTACATTACTTATTCAGAATATACAGGTGCTGGAATTTCAGGAACGTATGCGAATCCAATGTTAGACTCACTTAGAAGAATTTCAGCACATGGAATTGCTGAAGGAGATATAATTGATAGAGATTTTGTAGGTCCAAGAGGAACAGAAGCTTATACAAATAGTGAAAATATTTCAATGACATCTACTTTACAAGATATTTTTACTAATCAAGCGGCGGTTGATAGTTGGATCTCTACAATTGGAGGTGCTAGTATAGCTGCTAAGGTTTGTATGATGTACAATATAATTATAGGAAATGGTATACTTGAAGTTGCTAGACATGCAACTGATAAGGCAAATTATGAGAATGTAATGTTAAATGGTTATGGAAATATTGATAAAATGAAACAAGCCTTATCTTATAATTATATTCTTTTACCTGTTGAACAAAATAACTATTTACATAGTTATCCTAACGTTGCACCATTCTTAAATGGAGGTAGTCTTTATAAAGACTTAAATGCTAGAATAGCTGTTGAATACATATCTAAATTCCAATATGTAGTTAATTGGATGATAAGAGTTAATGATGCAGTTCCTGCATCAGGAGGCTCATATGGAGGAGTTGTAGGTGATGATAACTTATAATAATTAAAATTAATTTAAAAAGGGAGCATGTCTCCCTTTTTTTATATTACATGAAAGCAATACACTCAATTTATACGTTTACAAATAGAAAACAGTATAAAAAACAAACATATTTAGATATGCAAAAAATTGAAGCATATACTTTAATTTTATCATGTGCATATGCAAAAAGACATATTGGAGAAATAACTTTATATTGTGATATTAATTTTTATGAATTTATAAAAAAATATGATTTATGTGATCTTTGGGACAACATAGATTATACTGCCCTTGAAAATATTCCTAAAGACATAGATTATAGTATATTTTGGACGTATCCTAAAATGTATATACATTCAATACAGGACGAACCTTTTGTTGCACTAGATGCTGATTTATACTTTTGGAGAAATTTACGATATCATGATAATCCTAGTTTGGATTTTATATATGCTCATCCAGAAATAGATAATATAGGAAATCAGTACCCAAGTTTTCATAAAGAAGAAAGGTATAAAGATATTTTTAAAAATTTAGAAATTATAGAAGATGGGCCAAATATGAATACTGCGATTTTATATTGTAGAGATAATTCATTTTATAAAGAACTAATGGAGATAACTACTGAATTTGCAAGGAGAGTGAGTAAAACTGGAAAGAGTGAAAAATACAATGATTGGGTTCATACTATATTTTGTGAACAAAGAATAATAAAAAGTCTTCTTAAAAAATATAATTTAAAAACAGCCCCTCAATATGATATACCTTTTTATGTACATTCATGTGTAGAACAAGAAAATGATCGCGATTTTAAGTTAAGTGATGGAGATATATTTCACTTATGGGGATTAAAAAACAAAATAGGAAGTAGGCATAAGATTAGGTTAGAAGATCAACTATGTTATGAAATTATAAAGGAATTTCCATATTACCAACATTATATTGAAATATTTAAAAAAAATTTAAAAAAATAAAATGAAAGTAGTTTATACATTGTGGGCAAAGCCACATTTAGAAAATAATGACAATTTTAGATTTGAACATTTAAGTAATTTTTTTAATAGTCTTATCTTAAGCGTTAATTCTATGAAAGAACATTATGATGATATTCATTTATACGCAGACTCAGAGGCTTTAGAAATTATAAAAGATATTTTACCTCAACTACCATTTAAAAAAATACACAATGTATTAGATCATTTAAACGATTTACCAACTATGTTATGGGCATTTCCTAAACTATACGTCTATGGTTTACAAGATAAACCATTTTTTCATATAGATAATGACGCGTTTTTATGGACTCCAATTTATGAATCCGTAATAAAAGATTATGATATTATATGCCAACATTTTGAAGATTTTAAAACACATCGTCAATATTATTCAGGAATAAAATATTTTAAAAAATTTCAAAAATATAATATAGTTCCAAATGAAATGTTTAATAATTCTCAAACACAATGCCCAAACGCTGGTATTTTTGGAGCTATGAACGATAGAGGTCTTATGTTATTTAAAGAACTTGCTGAAAATGCACAAAGAGTAATGGATATTTTATTAGATAAAAAAAATAAAGATCTTTTAAAAATTTTAGAAGATGATTGGGTAATTAAGAAAAGGAATAAGTTTTATTTAACTCAATACATTAATATGTTCAATGAACAATGTTTAGCAAATATACATATTGAAAAACATAATTTAAAGACCTATTCGATTGGTTTGAAAGATGGAATTCATAAGTTTTCACATTTAGTAGGATTATCTAAATTAGATCATGCATTAAATGAAAAAATAAAAAATAGAGTACTTGAAAAAAGATGGAAAGTCTAAATGTAATATATTCATTATGGACTAAACCTTATCGAGAGTTAGGGAATACATTAGGCTTTGATAGTATTGAAGATTTTGTAAATAGTTTAATTTTATCAGTTAATGTTTCTAAACAGCATTATAATAATATTCATTTTTATACAGATAAAACTGGTATGGAAATTATAAAACCATATATGGATCAATTACCCTTTACAGAGATTTATGTAATATTAGATGAAGTTGACTGGGTGCCATCTCAATGGTGGGCATTCCCAAAAATGTATGTTTATAGTTTACAAAAAGAACCATTTATTCATTTAGACAATGATGCTTATTTATGGGATAAATTAAGTGAAGGAATAAGCACATATGATTTTATTTCTCAAAATTTAGAATCTGTTCATGATAAAGGTCATAAATATTATAAAGATGCTATTAGAGTATATGCAGATCATATTTTACATATTGATGATATTAAAGACACTCAACAATTCGCATATGCCATGAATGCTGGTATTTTCGGAGCATTAAGTAATAAAGGTCTAGACTTATTTAAAAGCATGTATGACAATGCTATTAAAGTTGCAAAATCGGCAATGGCAGATAAATTGCTAATGGATTTTATAGATTGGAAAGATTTAAGAAATTGGGACGCTTTTCTTTTTAATACATTAAATGAACAACACTATGCTTATTATTATTGTGTAAATAATAACCTTAGACATTTGGAACTTTTAAATACTAAAATACAATTTACCCACTTAATATCGGATGCTAAAAGAAATAAGGATAGAATGGATAAAATAAAAAAGAGAATAGCTGATAAAAATTGGAAATCAGCAAAAAAGTTGAAGTTAAATAAAATTAACTAGGATAGATATAGTAACACTGCTGTAATATTATAGAAGGGAAAGATAGAGCTGTTATGAAAAATGTAAAAATTATTTATTCGTTATGGACAAAGCCGTTAGTGGTTCACGAGGATTGTCTAGGGTTCAATTCAATAGATGATTTTATTTCAAGTTTAATTTTAAGCGTTAATGTTACTAGGCAAAATTATAAGAACATTCATTTTTATACAGATGAATATGGAATGAAATTAATTAAGCCATATTTAAAACAATTACCATTTAAAAAAATACACATTGTATTAGATAAAATTAATTGGGTGCCATCTCAATGGTGGGCTTATGCTAAAATGTATGTTTATGGTTTACAGACAAAGCCATTTATTCATATAGATAATGATGCATTTTTATGGGATAAAATAGAGAAAAAACATTTTATAAATAATGACGTAATATGCCAACATCTTGAAAGCTATGATTGGGAAGCTCATAAGTTTTATTATAGTGCTATTAAATTTTATAAAAAGCATATTAATAAAGAAATGAAAAAGACTAGTAAATTTAAACATGCAATGAATGCAGGTGTTTATGGTGCATTAAATACTAGAGGAGTTGAAATGTTTCAATCTTTATATAAACATGCAACAGACGGTGCAAGAAGTGTATTAGAAGATAAATGGATTAATACAATAATAGACTTTAATAACTCTAAAGATTGGCATGCTTTTTTATGGAATTTAATAAATGAACAATCATATGCGTATTATTATGCAAAAAAACATAATCTAAGAATATTAGAAATATTAAACATAGACATTAAATTTACACATTTATTAGCAGGCGCAAAACGTAATATAAAAAATATTGAAAAAATTGAAAAAAGAGTAGCTAAAAAGGACTGGATCGCAAAATAAAAAAATATATATACTATGATAAAAAATATAATTTTAAAAATAAAGAACTTTATTTTAAGTATTTTTGGAAAGACATTAAAAAAGCCTAGTCACATACAATGGGATGGGGATTATGGTTTTAATGGACAAGAAGGAATAAACAACAAACACATTTAAAAAAATAAATTAAAATGAACGAAATTAAATATCCTGCAAATACAGTTTGGTTTATCGCAAAAGATGGATCAGATATAAAAGCTTATGGTGTAAATAGTCCAGAACAAGTAACTACTTCTAAATTTGAATTAGTTCAATATGATAATGAAGATACTTGGAAAACTGAGCTAGAAGCTAATGGCATTGAATTTCCATCTGATGAAGATGAAGAAAATGAAGAAGGTGGTGAATAAAGTAAGCTACTAATAAAACGTCTGCACAACATTTAAAAATAGGAACTTCGGTTCCTATTTTTGTTTCTTTAGTTTTTCTAAAATATCTCTAAGCTGGGCTGCATCCTCATATCTTTCTTCGGCCAACGCTTCGTTTAATGAATGTTCTATAAGATCTATGTGATGTTTATTATCAATCTCAACTATTGAATTTCTGTGACTATCTATTTTAGACGCTAATCTGTCTAATTCTTCTAAATGTTCTTTTAATACTCTTTTGCTCTTAATTTTTAGTCTACGATTTTCAAGTAGCATTCCTATAAGAAAGCCAATAAGGGTCGATATGGATGTTATTATATAATAGAACATTTAGTATTATATGTTAATACAATATTATGTTTTTTTTCAATTTTTACCTCTCTGGCACAATTAATTTTAATATATATTAATGAATAAATACCCATAAAGTGGTAAAAAAATATAAAAAATAAAATGGCACAAAATTTAAACAATGGACTTAATCGTTTTGGAATTGATGAATTAGTCTTAGGATTAAATGATCCTTCTTTAGCAGGGCTTACAGGTTCTCAAATTCTTGATATAATGAATCATGGTCAAGGTATTAATAGACAAGACGCTGAGAGTGGAATTTATTTAACAGAAAGCTCAGAGGATGCTTCAACAACAACAATTACAGAAATAGAAGTTTGGGGACTTTATTATAAAGATCAAACATATGGATGGGCCCTTTATCAAACAATAACATTAAGCGATGCTGCTTTTGCAAATGGGCACGCTATTGCATGGAAAAATCATGTAACTTATGGTGAACTTAAAAAACTTTACTTTAAAGTAAACCCTACTATAGATGCATCTGGCCCAGTTAACCCATTTGAAGGCATAACATTACATCCTATTAAAAGGGTAATTTTAACTTCTTCTCATAGAGATAGTGATACTGAATTAAAAGAAGACTTTATAAATTGGTATAGTAATTCAATATCTAGAGATCAAGCAACAGGCGTTACAGAATTAGAAACAAAAAACTTTGATGGTTATAAAAGAATTTATCATGACTTATCTTCATATACTGCAGGTGATACTTTTTCAGTTACAGTAGAAGGTGCAGTTGATGATGCACTATGTTTTGGTAGAATGGTAGAAGAGTTTGACTGTAGTTATACATGGGACGCTTCGACTGAAACTACAACAATTTCATTTGAAGTACCTTATGGTCCTACTTCAAACCCTTTTGATTTAACTAATGATGAATTTCATACATGGTATAGTTTAGGAGATGCTCCTAAAGTTCCATTTCAAATGTCAATAACTATTCCTAAAGGAGAAGGTCAATTTTGGTTGCCTTTACTTCAAAAACAAGATTTAGTATATGATTTTACAATAAACTGGGGAGACGGAACAGAAGAACATTATACAACAGCTGATTTACAATTATATGATAACAATCAATACAATGCTGGATTTACTGATATTCTAGGTAATGACTCAGATGGATGGGAATCGCATTCAAACGCGAATTATGTTATTAATCACACTTATTCTACAGAAGATACATTTACTATTAGCATTACTGCAGAAAGATTTGGAGGTTTTGCATGGGGGCATATCGTAGATGATAATACAAATAATGTTAATGAGTTACAATTCTTTACTCCTTTAGAATTATATAATTATAATGTTGGTAGTAGTAACCCAGTAGCAAAGTCTAGAACTTTTTTAAAGTCAATTGATAAATGGGGTAGTTTACCTTTTGAAGATCTTCAATTATCATTTCAATATTGTACTGAACTTGATGTTATAGCAGATGATGCTATAGATTTATCTAATTTATTTACAAAAAGTCTTGATAGACTTTTTGGTCATTGTTATAAATTAACTAATGCTAATGAAAGTATTTCAAAATGGGATGTTTCAAGTATTAATCATTTTGATTATATGTTTTATGCTGCTTTATTATTTAACATACCTTTAAATACTAACGAGGTTACATTAGACAATGGTGATAAATACCTTGCATGGGATGTTAGAGAAGGAGTCAGCTTTGATCGTATGTTTGCTAGTAATTCGGTAATAGGTAGAATGTCATTTAATCAAGATTTAAATTATTGGAATTGTAGAAGATTAAAATCTGCATCATTAATGTTTGCATATGGAAATTTTAATGGAAATGTTACTCCACAAACAGTATCTCCATACGCATTAGGTTGGAATCCAACATCGGGTCTACCTAATCAATGGACTTCATGGTCATTTATATGTCCAGATGGGCTGGGCTTTGGAAATTCTAATACTCTTTTTGGAATGTTTTCTAACAACCCAGACTTTAATCAAGATGTTAGTGAATGGGTTTTATGGCCTTTTTCTACTGAACCTACATCGTTAGCTCAAATGTTTGAAAACTGTACACAATTTGACTCGTATGTAGAAAAGAAACAAATTACTATTAAAGATGAAAATGGAGCTGATACTACTGTAGATGCATGGGACACTATTAATGTTAATAATGCCAGTAGAACATTTAAAGACTGTGTGAATTTCTTAGGCAATGGTATTTATTCTTGGTTCCCAAGTGGCTCTATCAATACTACCTTAACTGAATTTACGAGAGGAGCATTTAACTTTAATGCAAATGTTAATTCATGGGATACGAGTAGCGTTCAGTATATGAATCGAACTTTTGAAAGTTGTGGAAACTTTAATTCTTCATTAAGTACATGGAACACTGATAACGTTATAACAATGCAAAGAATGTTTGCATATGCGACAAGCTTTAACAGTGCTGTAAAGCCAGATCCATATGACCAAGATGCTTGGCAAACTGGCAATGTAGAAGATTTTTCTGAAATGTTTTTAGGTTGTGTTTCATTTAATCAACCTTTAAACGGAATGGATTTTTCAAGAGGTGTAAGTATGCACGGCTTCTTAAAAGACTGTGTATTATATGATCAAAATTGGTGGCATTTAGCATATTTTCAAGCAAATGGCAACGCATTTGGAACTAATACATCGAATGGAAATATTCTAGCAAAACACCATAAACAATATTTAAAAGATTTTATATCAGGTACTGCATATTCACAAAGCGATGTTAATGGTATTCTTAATGAGTTAGCGTCTAAATTACCTGACTTAACTGCAACGACACATCATAACAATCATACACCATATACTCATACAATCATGGAAGCATCAGGGCCAACTTATGAATACTATGATGGTTTATTAGAAAATTTACCATTAAGACCTTCAAGTGCTGCTGCAACCGATATTAATACATTAAGAGCTAATGGTTGGTATGTTGGAAACTTTGGTTCTACTTTAGCAGATGGTCCTACTACTTATTCTGTAGCAGCTACTGATTTTACATGGAATGAAGGTGAATATAATTCTTTAACTAGAATTTCTGATATAATTCACCCACAAAATGGTGGTCAATATTCTACAGGAGAAGCAACTGTAACTCTAGATAGAGTCTACAAGAGTTATCAAGGAAACGATATTGAAATGTTAGACTTATTTGAATTAGAAGATATTGGGGCACCATATCCTGGATCAGCTAATAGATATTATATTAGAACAGGTGGTTCTGCATTAGATGCTCAAGGAGGATGGGTATATGATTCTGAAAGCCATAATAAACACACTGACATCAATTTTATATTAACTATAACGGACACTAATGGTGGAACAAATCAAATTAATTTAATGGGTAGCTTAATTAATTTAGCACCCTCATTACTTGAAGTGCCTTACGCTCAATTAACAGGTGCATCACCAGGGTCAAATCAAGGAAATCGTCCTTACAATGGACTTACAGCTGATTCTGGAGGTAATGTGTTCAAAAACTTTGTACATATTAAAAAGAGTATTTTTAATAACTGGGTCAAAGACAATGTTCACTTATATCAAAGAGAATTATTTAGAATTCAATTAGGTGTCAACACTAATAGCCCTTACACATGGGATGGACAAAATACTAACCCTGTAAATAATGGTGGAGGAAGAGATCAACATGATAAATACAGAGACGCTGTTCCAGTTATAACTTCAGTTAGAAAAAGAATGGGATGGTACAATCAAACCGATGGTTATTTCGAAAGTAGAGGTACTGGTAATTATCAAATAAGCCCAAACAGTGTAAATGGATATTATAATAACATTGGATTTGATTATTCAGGTAGATTTACATGGGTATATAGTAATGATCCAAATACAATAGGAAATGGAAGACCTGCTTGGTCTTTAAGATACGCAGAAGGTACAGGTACTAATAATGGTTACGAGGTTAGTTTTAACGCTAACTCAAACAAAGGTTTACATAATGAAAATCAACATTGGAATAGTAGTCATAATAACTATAACACTGGTAGTGGAAGTAATAAAAAGTATTTTAGAAAAGCATGGTGTTTTACTATTAAATATAAAATCCACGATGCAAGTAGTTCAGCATCTAGCGTAAATGGACCAGGTAGACTTAAATCACCAGAATACGAATTAAATATTATTGTTAGAGATAATTTAGCATAAAAAAATTAAAATAAATATTAAATAAAAAAAGTAAAATAAAATGGCACAGAATTTAAATAGTTACGATGTTAATATGTTCGAAGTAGGAGACGGCTTAGAAGTCATAGGCACTATTGCCCCTACAGGAACTAGCGACATAGGTATTAGTAGACAATTTGGAGAAGCTGGTTTTTATTTAAACACAGACGACATTGTTCAAATATGGTTTAAATATGATGATAACGCAGGTAATATCCAATGGCAACAATATATGGTAGTAGATCCAAGCGACGAGCACTTCAATGATGGAGATATTCCCGGAGCAATGATCCCATGGTCAAATCATGAAGATTATGGTAGTGTTCACAATGTATTTTTTGTATCGAGTACTTCAAACCATAGAATTAGACTACAATCAATTTCAGATAATATTCACGTTGATTATCAACCAGGAAATAGTGATTTTGAGGAACAATTTGTTTCTTTTGATGGAGACACTTCAGTTGTTGGAGGGTTAACAAGTGATGTTGGAGGATTTGTAAGAGTAGATCATGACTTAACAGGCTACGAACCAGGAGACAGTTATTCAACTGTAATACAAATAGGAGAAGTAGATGCTGTAGTTAGTATGATGGATAGATTTAAAAATTTATATTCTATATATGAATACGATCCACAAACAGGAAACTGTACTATTGATTTTATTGTGCCAGATATAAAAAATGATAAAAGTAGGTTTCATTCATATGTTAGTTTAGGTGGCGTTAATATGGCAACCACTGGCATATTTCCACCGGTTCATGAAGGTATGACACTAACTGTAAAGGTTGGTGATGCTAATTATGGAACAGGTACATTAGACTATACTTTACCAATGAACGGTACGTTTGTTTTAGATTGGGGAGATGGTAGTACACCTGAACAATTTACAGGAACTACTGAAAGAATTCACTTTCCAACACACACTTATAGCAGTGCTGGAACTTACGATATTAAAATAGAAAATGCAACTAATATTAAATTTGGACATGATGATGCAGCTATTCACCACAAATTCAATGTTGGCGATGTTCCTCATTCAGTTCACAATCAAAATGACTATATTGAAAGTCTAGATACTGGAAATGTAGGCCCTATTGACTTAGGACAACCATGTGAATATATACTACGCCGAACTGTTGCGGTTTCAGTTGCATCTACCGGTTCTACGTTTGTTATTACAGATTCAAGTGGAAAAGATTGGAGTAGTTATTTTAATGGCTCTAGATTTAATAGTTTATCGACGGTTACTAAACAAGTTGGTCAAGTTTCAGTTAGAGTTGGTCATGATAGTGTAGATACAATGTTTGCACCAGTAAGTAACGTATCTTTTAATGCATCAACTAATGAAACAACTGTTACACTTGCATATGGAACATTAATGGGATATACTGCATCGGCAGAAGTTGAAGCCAATGAAAGTAGAGTATACTCTAACAACAATTATCCATGGAATAGACACTTAGGTCTTCAGGTTTATTATGGACCTGCAGATATGAATGATGTGGCTCAAGATTCAATTTGGAAATCAGTTGATTGGAATGCTAATTTAAATATACCTTATTTTTATGATGCTGCTAAGATTATAGATATAAAACAATTCGGTAACTTATCTTACACTAACGTTCATAGTTTTATGAGAAGAGCCAGAAATATGGATATTTCAGCAACAGACTCTCCTGATTTTTCAGGTTGTGTTATAATGCAAAGTTTATTTCAATACTGTCTTACATTAACAGATCCAAATAATATTTTAGAAACATCTATTATTCCTTCAACGTGTAGTAGTTTAAACGCCGCATTTAATAATTGTAGAGTTTGGGCGCCTAATGATTTATCAAATTGGAATGTTAGTAATTGTGTTGACTTTCAAAGTTTATTTTCTAATTGTTGGGATTTTAATCCTACTGGAATTAAATTATGGGAATTAAAATTAAGAGCACCTGGAGGTGCTCCAAAAATAACCATGGTTTACATGTTTGAAAACGCAATAAGTTTTAATCAAGACTTAGAAACCAGTGTAGTAAACGGAACTCTTAGATTTGATACAGAAAATGTTAGAACAATGGGTGGAATGTTTAAAAACGCAATGTCATTTAATAGTAGTATCTATAATTGGAATGTACATCGTGTAATAAACTTTATCGACTTCATGAATTGTAACCATAATGGTACAGGCACATCGCCTTATGTCCATGACTATCTAAGCCCAATACAGAATCATCCTAATTGGTCAATTACTGGAGGTATATTTAATAAACCTATGCAAGCAACTGACGTTACAATGAATGGACTGAATGATACAAACGTCTATTCAGGCGGTGTAAAAAATTACGTAGGATGGTCTTTCGGTCCAAGCTGTACGAGTTTAGTAAGAATGTTCAGGGATCAAAGAGAATTTAATCAAAATATCTCAGAATGGAATGTGACAACGGTTAATAATTTTGCAGAGATGTTTCGAAATTGCTTTAAATATAATCAACCAATGAATACTAAACAAAGTGGATTAGCTTTTCTATCTTATAGAGCATGGGATACTAGACAAGGTACAAGGTTTTATTACATGTTTTGTAATGCACTTGCATTTAATCAACCTATTAGTAATTGGTATGTCAATAACGCAACAGGGGCCTCACCTAGTCAAGATGGTAGTAATAGACAAGCTGGATTAGGAGCGATGTTTTATGGAGCATGGAGTTATAATCAACCAATGGCTACTCAAACTGTTACTGTTGCAGGTGACACATGGGACGCATGGGACACATCAAATGTTGGTTCAATGCATGGCATGTTTAATTATGCTGTAAGTTTTAATCAAGATATAAGTTCATGGAATGTTGGTAGTTTAGTATCAGCTACTGGAATGTTTAATGGTGCAACTTCATTTAATCAAGATCTTTCAGACTGGGGTCTCGGAGATGGAACACTTTCTTTACTTTTTGCTAGTTATATGTTTGCTAACATGGGAGCAATGACATATGGAAATTCATTTACAACATGGGACACTTCTTCAATAAAGACAGCTGCTTATATGTTTGCAAGACAACATTATCCTACTAACGCTACTGGAATTCGTTTCTTACCAGGAGGAGACATTTATGAGTATCTTGGAGGTAATGTTAATACGCCTTGGGTAGAATATTCATATGCTACTAATGCAAATGTAAAAAATTGGTATGATGAGGTAAATTCCTTTTTAGCTATTGGCAGCATTCCTCCGGAAGATTATACTAGTCAAGTAGTTGAAAGGTATCCTTTTGTACCTGAAGTTTCTAATTGGACTTTAAGTAATTGCGAAAATATTTCATATATGTTTCATGCAGGTAGTCCTGATTTTAATGTAAATTTAAGTAATTGGCAAGTTGGTAAAATTACAAACGCAAATAGTGCATTTAGAGTCTGTATGGGATTTGAAGGAGTTGGGCTTACAAATTGGAATACTGAAAGTTTGAAGCAAGGAATTCGTACGTTCTCAGGTTCTAAACTAAGCACAGACATATCTAACTGGAACGTTGAAGCTCTAGTGACAGGTCACAATATGTTTTCTTATACTTACTTTTTTACAGGCTCAAAGGTTGCAAATTGGAAGCCTATTAACTTAAAGGTAGCAACTAGCATGTTTTATAGATCTGCAATTACAAGTGGGTTAAGTGGATGGACTACAGGTTCTATTGAAACAGCTAAATATTTTCTTTATCAAGCATATGATTTTAATGATGACTTAGTAAGAGGAGCATTATATACTGCAACTGATGGTAGTTCACATGTTGTTTGGGATTTAACAAACTTAACACATGCGTTTGGAATGATATATACTAACTCATTTAACGGAGATGTAAGCGGTTGGGAATTACCAAGTTTAGTATATGCAGGTGATATGATTTATTCAAATACTTTCGAAGGAACGGGAGTTTCAAGTTGGTATATTGCTAAAATTAGAGGTTTAGGAAATAATTCTTATAGAGGTTTATTTAATGGAAACAACTTTAGCACTGCCACTTATTCTGCTATATTAACTGCATGGGGAAATCAAGTACAACTTCAAGGATCTCTATTAGGATCTACAACATTAGATCCAGATACAATGGGTGGAACAATGTTATTTGCTGGTGGAAATGAAAATGGAAGAGAAATTAGTGTTGCAAATTACATAAATAATAATTCTGTTAGACAATATCAACATACTGCCGGTTTTGGAACAGTTCAATATACTGCCGCTGCTGCTGCTAAGAAAACTATCTTAGAAAATGCAGGATGGAGTTTCCAAGATGGAGGTCAACTATAAAATAAAATTTAACTTAATAAAAAAGGGAACATCGTTCCCTTTTTTATTTAATATATAAATCAACAATTATATGAAAATAGCTGTAACAATTAATGTCGGTAATTTTTCCATTTGGTCTAATGGAGTTAACCAAAATGCAATATATTTAGCGATGCTTTTAAAAAAAGCAGGTTATGATACTTATTTATTATATTCTACTTATAATAAAGATAATAGAACAAAGGCTAGTTTAGATGCACTAAATATAGATGTTAATCATATTGACTTAAAAGATGCATTCAATGAACCATTTGATGTAATTATTCAACTAGGTTTAAGTATTGAAGAATATATGTTAAAGGCTTTTAAAAAGGTAAATCCAAATTTAAAATTTGTTTCTTATGAATGTGGAAATCATTTTATGATTGATAGTGAAAAAATTATATACGGCCAACATGAGTCTACGACTACTAGAAAAATAACATATGCTTCTCCAGATCAAATATGGTGTATTCCTCAAATGGAACATAGTAATTTATCCTATTATGAATTTAAAAGAAAATGTAACAAAGGAACGGTAGTTCCATTTATATGGGACCCTATTGCATTAGAGTTAGATGCAAAGCAAAATAACTATACAACATACACTGAAAGAGAATTAAAAAACATAGCAGTAATGGAACCAAATATTTCTATGATGAAAAATTGTATATTTCCAATAGTTGCTTTAGAAAAATTCGTTAGCGAATCAGATTATGAATTAGGTAGAATATATTTAGTAGGGGCAAGTAAACTTAAAGATAGAGAACCATTTAAAGATTTAATTAGACCTACTGAATTATTAAAGAAAAAACTAATGACAGCTGAGGCAAGAATTCAAACAGGTAGAATGATTAATAATTATGCTGATATTGTTTTTAGTTGGCAATGGGAAAACAACTTAAACTATTTATATTTAGATGTTGCTTGGATGGGATGGCCAGTTATTCATAATGCAAATCTTTGTCAAGATGTTGGTTATTATTATAATGCATTTGATGCAAAACATGGAGCCAACGTTTTAAACAATGTAATTAAAAATCACAATAAAGACAAAGATTATTTAGAAAGAAATAGAAAAAATATTAAAAGATATACTAATAAGAATAATAAAATTGTAAAAATATACAAAGGCTTAGTTGAGGACTTAGTAAATGATAAATTTACAAAAAGAAAATATGATTGGAAAACTAATACAACTAGTTAGGTAATTCTCTAGAATATTCTATTACAAAACTTTCTAAAACACTATCAACATATTCAACAATATTTAAAGGAACCTCTATTCTAAAAATAGAAGTTTCCGATATATCCTGAAATCTTATTACAATATTATTACGTTTAACAAGTTGCATTATTCTATTGACGTGAGCGTACTTAACTTTTAATCTATATTCAATACAAACTTCTCTTTCAATAATCTCAGCACATTCTATCGATTGTCTAGCTGCTTCTTTATATGCCTTAATCATACCACCTTTTCCCAGCTTAATTCCTCCAAAATATCTAACAACTACACATGCACTATAAGTAAGTTCTTTGCTTTTAAGTTGTCCAAGAATTGGAAGGCCTGCGGCACCTGAAGGTTCTCCATCATCTGAACACTTTTCAATTTCACTATTGTCTCCAAAAATATAAGCCCAGCAATGATGATTCGCTTTAGGGTGAATTTCTTTAAGATCAGTCAACGCTTCTTTAAATATGTTTTCACTTTTAATTGGAAAAGTATAAGCTATAAATTTACTTTTCTTTTCAACGTGAATTTCTTCAGCTTCAGTTTTAATGGTAAAATAATTCATATTGTATTTATTAAACTTTTTTTAATCACGATATATAATATGTATGAAAACAGTATATGCATTTGACGTAGATGGGACATTGACACCATCAAGATTAAAGATGGATCCTGGGTTTCAAAAGTTTTTCTTAGACTTTTGTAAATATAATTATGTTTATTTAGTAACAGGCTCTGATAAAGATAAAACAATTGAACAAGTTGGAGAAGAAGTTTGGCATGCAGCAGCAGGTTGTTTACAAAGTTGTGGTAACCATATCTTTGTAAAAGGAGAAGAAGTTTATAGAAATAATTGGGAGCCAAATGAAGGTCTTATTAAATTATTAGAATCTTTTTTAAAAATTAGTAAATGGAAAAAACAAACTTCTAATCACATTGAAAGAAGAATTGGTTTAGTTAATTTCTCAGTTGTTGGTAGAGATTGTACACAAGAACAGAGAGATGAATATGGAGAATGGGATGATGTTAATAAAGAGAGACTTGACATGGCTGCAATAATAAATGAAAGCTTTCCAGAATTAGAAGCTTCAGTAGGAGGTCAAATCTCAATTGACATCCACCCAAGAGGAGCTAATAAAAGTCAAGCCAAAGAATGGATCTTAAAAAGATTTGATGGCAATCCAGTAATTAAATTTTATGGAGATAAGACATTACCTGGTGGAAATGATTATGATCTTGCTAAAGTATTAGAAGGAGGGTTCCATGAAATTAATCAAGTTAAAGATTGGCAAGAAACATATGAACTTTTAAAACAGGAAGTCGATGGTTACAATTGGCATCCACATGAAAATTTTTAATACGTATAAATGAAAGATGAAGTAATAGAATTTGAAGGAGCAGATGAAGAAGCATTGGTTCTTGAAATGAAAGTAAGAGAAAGAGAGATGGGAACGTTATTAGTTAAAAAAACTATATGGGCTCTAGAAAATAACAAAGATGAATTCATATATGCAATACACGCAAAGGATGATTTTATAATGGCAATTAAAAGAGATAATTTTTTAGATGCATTAGAACACAATCTAGATAAAATGGAAAATTATGAGGAATATGAACTTTGTAAAAAATCTATTGAATGGATAGATTATTTAAAAACTGGAAATAATATAAATGATAAATAAAGAAGATTTACTTAAATTTAGAGCACCTTTAAAAATTGATTATATAGAAAGTCATATTATTAAATTAAATAGAGAGCAGGCTCTAGAAATTTTAAATAAATATATTGAAGCCGATATTTTAGAAGAAAATAAAGGTTATTACGTACTTAAAAGAAATAATTAAAAATGAATGAGATAGATTATATTTACGTAGATATTATTTTAAAAGAAGCAGAGACTGCTAGCATTAGTAAAACACTTATAGAACAATATGCTGCATATTATATTGCTAAAGATAAAGTAGATACAAAAGAGGCTTATAGAATAGCCATTGAAGAATTAAAGAAAGAAAGAGGCATTTTTAATGAGCTCGAAAAAAATTGAATATATCCCACCGTATTATTTAATAACTGCAAACAACGCCGAATTTAAAACATACACTAAATCAGGTGTAGATATTTCCGTGCAGATATTAGATAGATTTAATGTAGACTACAATGTAGAATACATAAAAGAATAATATAGGAATATTATATTATCTCTTAAATACCCATAAACAGGAGTTTCACAACTCTAAAATAATATATAAGAT